>Ga0307981_1000020_pt1 | contig 189146 bp, 174 predicted proteins | sample OrgLakmetagen987_FD_201849 | JGI IMG/M metagenome (GOLD analysis project Ga0307981, IMG submission 201849) | Saline water microbial communities from Organic Lake, Antarctica - #987 | ecosystem: Environmental > Aquatic > Non-marine Saline and Alkaline > Saline | place: Antarctica: Organic Lake... | reverse complement strand
TACTTTAATTCTGAGTTACTCATTTTAAAGATCTAAATCTTAAATTTATTTGTTTTTAATTTTGCTGACAAATTGACAGGTCAATTTTAAACAAGACAAATCCCCGACTACTACCTTTATCCAATTAACTCTAACTTCAGCATTAACAACTTCAACATTAGCTTTGGAATCCAGATAGGATTTAGTTACGTCAGGTACGTCTGTCTAAAACGCCCGATTATCTTTCTCGTCTTTTTCGTTACTCCTGAGAGCAACAAACTGTAATCATATTCGAATTTAAAAGATCAAAAAAACCGCAAAAACTTTTTGTCTAGCTACTACGCTAGCCTCGCAAAATTGGTGGAGATGACTGGGATCGAACCAGCGACCTTCTGAATGCAAATCAGACGCTCTCCCAACTGAGCTACACCCCCAATTACTTTTTGGAGATCAATCAATTTCTGAGGTGAGGGGTAATTTAGTTATTTTAAGTTTCACTGTCAACTTTAAAAGTTTGGTTTTTAAAAAAAAATTTAGGATACTATTTCTTGTAACGAAAAAGCTAAATAACGACCATCGAATTGGGGATAATAATGAGAGCCAAAAAATACCTTACGAATATCTATATTGCATCATTGGTGTGTTTAGGGCTAATTTCAGGTTGTTTTAAAGATGACGACCTAAAAAGTCAGGCTCCAATCTCTGACTCTAGTCAAATTAGAGCTCAAGACCTGATCGTTGATAAAAACGGTCTCTCCACTCAGACGATCACATTAAAAACAGTTCATGGAAATATTTCCTTTAAGCTCTACCCAAAAAAAGCACCAAACACAGTGACTCGGATTATCGAACTGGTAAACCAGGGCTTTTATGACGGCGTAAAGTTTCACAGAGTGGTCAAAAACTTCGTTGTGCAGGCTGGAGACCCTACCGGAACTGGCTCTGGAGGAAGTGGGAAAAAACTAAAAGCAGAATTTAACGATATTCAACATATTCGAGGGACAGTGGCCATGGCCAGAACTACCGATCCTGACTCAGCCGACTCCCAGTTTTACATTTCTTTAACAACTGTCCCACACCTAGACCGAAAATACACAGTCTTCGGTCAAGTCATTAATGGGCTAGATACTTTGGAGAAAATCCAAAAAGATGACGTTATTATTAGTATGGTGTTTCAAAAATAGGTTAGGAGCCTACTTTCCGTGACGACTTCCGTCTTTAATGTAAATAAATGATTTCAAGACCACTAGGGCCACAACGAGTATCACCAAGATCAACCATGTCGGTGCTTGGAGCTGATTTGGCTCGAGCGGCTGAACAGAATCGACGACGATGGAAGATGTTTTCATATTTGTTTCATTCATAATCTGACCTTATCTGTAGAGAGACTCTAAAATCACGACAACAGCGTATATAAACGCACTCAATGGAATCGCCGCTATAAACTTCAACCACCCCTTCTCTTCGTCTAAATGCATATACCAATAAGCCACAGCAACGGCCTTTGCAAATGCCAACACAGAAAGACTAGTTGCCTTCATGGCGTAAGACCATCCTGCCTCGGCAGCGACAAGCTCAGCGGCAGTGAGAACCCCTAAAAGTATAAATACCAAAAAGTATTTCTTTTTATGACTATGGTATTCGTGAACTACGGCACTCATATAAATGCTCCTATTTTATATCAACTCAAGATTTCTAATCATTTTTAAAGACATAGACTGCTCCCTTGCACTCAATGCCTATCACCTAAGGCCGAAACCTTTTTGGTTATGGTGTATTTTCTATTTACCAATAAACCAACGTCAATCATGAGCTTATTCATTCCATCCTTATCAGTGGAGTAATAACCCCTAATCATACCTAAGCCATCAACAAGAACTAATTTTTCAGAATGAACAATGTCCATTAATGAAACTTTCTGTGCTCCAACGACTCCATCTACAGGCTCTTTTTCTCCCATTGGAACTTTAAATCCATCAACAAGGAGGGATCGAAGCTCCTTCCTTGAGCCGGTTAAGAAGCTCCATACATAGGGATTCGCTCTGTTTTTACGGGCATATTTATGAAGGACTTCAGGTGTATCGTAATCAGGATCAACAGAAATAGAAAGAATCGCTATTTTTTGACCTAGTCCCTTGACCCTTTTCTGAGCGACTTTAATTCTCTCTATCAACCCTGGGCAGGTTGTAGGGCAGGATGTGAACATAAAAGAAGCAAAATAAATTTTTCCCTCTAAGTCTTCAGATCCGAAGGATTTTCCAAAACTATTAGTGAGCTTAAAGTCAGGGACCTTAAAAAGCCGAGGCAGCTCTGGAGGGAGTTCTCGATTGATGGAGCGAAAGATAGGGTAACTAAAAGTGACGATGAAAAACAAAATCCAGAAAGCTTTGTTTCGCACAAGCTTTTCGATTAAATGAGTTTCACGAATATATTTTATAGTTTGATCTTTTTCCATATTTACTTAAATCGAGAAACGAACTCCCTTCTTTTCGGAGAATTTTTTAACAATCTGAGGCTTTGAACATAGTAAGCTAAAGCCCAAATTTTTTGGTCTTCAATCGTACCCTTCCATGAAGGCATGGAGGTACCACCAACTCCAGCGAGTAGTCTTAAGTAGATGTCCTCAACTTCATGACCCTCTCTTACGCTTCTCAGCTCATGCCACGTGAAATCTGGTGGAATGGATGAGTAGCCGTGATCCGACTCTTGAATTTTTAGTTGATAAAAGTCTTCGTCAAGCTCATCAATGCTTTCGTCGTTTAACTCTCTTGACATGGCATCGAACTCAGCAAGGGTTACATAGCCACGGTGGCATGTCTGGCAGTTCGCCTCGACGTGATAGATTTTCTTTCCGATCTCGATTGCCTGCTGTTTTCCGGCTAGAGTAAAAGGGTCTTTGAAAGGCTTATCGTTGAGTTTCTCGCCAAGTTTTTTATCTTTTCCAATCCAAGTCTTTGGAGCAAAAGTCTTAATGTACTGCCAGACGGCCGTCATCTGATCTGGTTTCAAATCCCAAGGCAGCATAGCTGATCCATTGAGCCCATGCTTGAGGGCCTTATAAATAGACTCATCATGGGGCAAGTCGCCTGAAACAACATCTCCAAACTTAATTAAGCCAAGAGTAAAGTTTCGTGGTGGCGGCTGCAAACCTTTCGAGGCAACTCCGTTACCGTCACCTTTGACACCGTGGCAAGCCATGCAATACTCCGCATATATCTGCTTACCCTTATTGAGTGTCTTTGCTGGGACATAGTGACCTCCGGCCATGACGATACCTTCATGAAAATCATTAGGCTCGCAACCTACCAAAAAGGTCATTAACGAAAGACATAGTGAAAATTTTAAAACCAGTTTCATAGTTTTCCTCTACTATTTATTCAAAAAACAAAAAGACTAAAATACATTATTACCCAAACAATCCCTAAGAAGTGCCAGTATTGACCGACATTTTGAACCCATGACAAGCTTGCCTCGTGCTCTCTTGTTCCAGAAACCGTTGGAATTAAAAAAAGTAGCGCAATAATGCCGCCAGCAACATGAGCGGCATGGATCCAAGTGAAGGCATAAAGCATCGATGCAAAAACGCTCGTGCCAGTAAATATACCGAGCTCCTTGAGCTTGCTCCAAAGTAGAGTCTGTATAATCATGAAGGTACAGCCTAAAACAAATGTGGCCGTAAAATAAAACCTTCCAGATTTTAGGCTCTTTTGAGAAACCTTAGACTCAAAACAAAGGTACAGGAGTGAGCTTAATAAAATGACTACAGTGCTCGCAGTTGGTATGCCCAAAGAGATTCTCTCCATGCCCAATGGCGGCCAAACCTCCGAGGTAAAACGAAAAGCGAAGTAACCCAACATAAGGGTGGCAAAGAGCATGGAGAACGAAATTAGTGCCATGATCATAGCAATAGACGAGCTTAGCCTCGCCTTTGCCGGATCTTGCTTTAATTCCTGATTTACCATTGTTCCTGACATAACTTACGCGAGCTCCTCAGTTTGATATTGATAATCCTTTCCGCCACTCAAGTTGGGATTCCCAAACTCGTGGGGTCCACATTTTACAACAGGAATATCCTTGAAGTTATAGTGTGGAGCTGGAGAAGGAATCGTCCATTCGAGCGTTCCTACTTCCCAAGGATTATCACTCGCCTGCTCTTTCTTAAAGAAAACAGCATGGACAAAGTTGATCACAAAGATGATTTGAGCTAGACCCATTACAATGGCTGCCCATGTCGTAAACGTATTTATTGGAATGAGCTTTTGAGTGAACTCATAGATAAAAGGATTATAAATTCTTCTGTGCATTCCACCATAGCCCACGAGCATCATGCCAAAAAAGACTCCGTTAAGACCCATCATAGTGATCCAGAAATGAACCTTAGCCCAAAACTCGTTCATGATAGTTCCAAACATTTTGGGCATCCAGAAATAGGTTGCCGCAAATCCACCCAAAAGAACCGAAGCGGCCATTGTGTAGTGAAAGTGGCCAACCACAAAGTAAGTGTCATGCAGGTAAAGGTCTGTCGTAACAGTTCCTAGGTAAAGACCTGTTAATCCACCTAAGCCAAAAACGAAAACAACTCCGAGGCTAAAAAGCATCGGGCTATGGAAACGAATTGATCCTTTCCAAATCGTCCCTAGCCAATTGGCGAAAAAAATTGCTGAAGGAATCGAAATCGTCATTGTCAGCGTCATAAATGTTTGCGTAAGCAACGGACTCATTTGAGTCGTAAACATATGGTGGCCGTAGACAAGGGTTGAAAGGACCGTAATTGATGTCATGGACAAGGCTGTCGCTTTTGCACCAAAGGCAGGCTTTCTAGCAAAGAAAGAAAGCTGATCGGAAACAATTCCCCAAGCTGGTAGAATCAGAATATAAACTTCTGGATGACCAAAGATCCAAAAGACGTGCTGAAATAAAACCGGATCTCCTGTGCCTGTGGTTGCAGCAGCTCCTGCTAGGAAAAAGGTCGTTCCAAAAACTCTATCGAAAATAAGAAGAAGAACACCTGCCCCGAGGACTGGTAAAAAGATCGCGTTTAAGACAGCAGTTAAGCCTAAGCCCCAAATAGTCAAAGGCATGTCAAAGTAGCCCATTCCTGGAGCTCTCAGAGTAATAATTGTCGTAATGTAGTTTACAGCACCCATCGTAGAGGAAACACCTAAGACGAATATGGCAAGGGACCAGAGAGTTTGCCCAACCCCCGGAGATCCTATCAACGTAGAGAGCGTAGGATACGAAGTCCAGCCGCCTGCTGCAGCTCCCAATGGCGTAAATAAAGAAGCCATTAGTATCAGGCCTGAAAGAGCTGCCAAATGAAAGGAGAGCATATTCAAAAGCGGGAAGGCCATATCCCTAGCACCCAACATTAGAGGAATACAGAAGTTTCCAAACGCCCCTATTAAAATGGGTGTTATCGCGTAGAAAATCATGATCGTTCCGTGCATGGTAAAGAGCATGGCATAAGTATCAGGAGGAACGGCTCCACCTGTTTCTGGAAAAAGAAAATGACCAATAATCGGAAAGGCTTGGCCAGGGTAAGCCAAAGTCCAACGAATCATTAGCGCCATTAATCCGCCAACTAATAAAAATAAAATCCCATACCAAAGAAACTGCTTTCCAATGACCTTATGGTCGTACGAAAAAATATACTTCGAAAGAAAGGTCGTCGGTTTGGGGTGGATGTGCTGTTCGTAAAAAGCCATCTCTATAACTCCTCAATTAAATTATTTAGTCATTCCTACTTTATTTACTTTACCGTTTGGTGCCCACTTCCAGCCCCAATAGATCCCTGCGTCTTCAGGGTCATTAACAGCATCGTGAATTTGCTGAGCCTCTGCGAGCCAGTGATCGTAATTTTCTTGCTCATAGACGGTCAGGCTTGCCTTCATTCTGTAGTGGTAAGTTCCACACATTTCGGCGCAAGCTATGTCGTAATTGCCTGGTTTATTAAATTGAATCCACATCCGCGTAATTCTTCCAGGGATCGCATCTGTTTTTCTTCTAGCGTTTGGAAAATAAAGAGAGTGGATAACGTCCTTAGAGAGAATCTGAAAAACAACTTTCTTTCCAGCGGGAACACGCAAATCATTAAGGGTCACAAGGTCATCTTCAGTATTAAAAACTCCATCAACTCCGGCTTGCCGAAAATTCCAAGCCCACTGCTGTCCTAGAACTTGAACTTTTACAACATCTTCTTTCGTCTCATCCGGCCAGTTAATAAAAATACCGATATAGTCGTTATTTGATAGCCTAGTGATATTTAAATCGATACCGATGAACACTGCGATACCTATAACGGTTGCGACCAGAATGTGTACTCTCTTATTCCCGTACGTGTAGTAAGCCTTAGGATGCCTCTTCCTATGATAGAGAAAAGAAAAACCGAAAAGACCGATACAAACGAGCACAAAAAAGAAGATATTAAGTGTGGTCGTGTAATTAAATAAGTAGTCAATCAAGTGACCATTTTCAGAAATATCCTCGGGCGGAGAAATCATTTCCATAAAGGTAAGTTTATTGGCCATAGAGCTCATCCTCAAAAAAAAGTTACTGCCTATTATTCTAACAAATCATCTCAATGCATTTTAATCGTAATTTGATGATTTTACTACAACAGTTGCTCAGATATCACCACTAGCTAAGATAAATCATAGATCCTAGAAGTAGAGGTAAATAAATTATCGAACCTAAAAAGTAGAGCCTCGCCCATCGTCTCAATAAATCTTTCTTGTGAGTGGGGATACTAAAGGTCTTTATTGCTACCAAAATAAATAAAATATTAAGAACTAAGGAGAAATAACCATATGCATCAGTTACGCCTTGATCATACACCCATGGGTAAAGGGCCGTTGCCGCTAATAAAATTGTTAAGACTAATATTCCCCACTTCGTCAATCCTAAGCCGAATGCATTGGGATAAATTGCGATCTTTGCTTTTCCATAGTCTTTCGCATGATAGATAGAAATAGCGAGAAAGTGAGGAAGCTGCCATACAAAAAGAATCGCGAAGAGAATCCAAGCCATGGTATCCATTTTACCAGTGGCAATGGTCCACCCCATGACAGGAGGAATAGCACCGGGAATAGCGCCCACATAAAGCGCAGTAACACTTTTTTGCTTCAGGGGTGTATAGGCAAAAAGATAAAGGAATGCCGCAGCGAATCCCAGAATGGCCGTAGGGAGATTGACAAAATAATAAATTCCGGCGAGTGAGCCAATAAGAAGAATTGAACTAAAAGATAATGCCGTAAAAGGCTTCATCCTGCCAGACGGCAATGGTCTTTGCTTAGTCCTATCCATAAGGCCATCTACGTCTCGCTCCATCCAGCAATTAAATGCCGCGGCTCCCATGACGAGAATGAAAGTCAAACCAAAGCCAACAAGACCTTGGAAGAAGGGAATTTTCCCTGGAGCTAAAACCATTCCAACAAAGACTGTAGACATAACAAGGGAGCCCAATCTCGGCTTAGTGAGATCCATAAGGTCGCGATAGATGGAGTGGACTCTTGGACCAAAAGTAGAACGTTCCGCACTTCGGGTTACTAAATTCAGCTTCCAAATCAACCCGGCACTCACTGTCCCTAAAAAGAAGTGAGTAACGCTCCAAGCGACAGCTTCGTACTTTATAATCGATATAAGACCGGATATTTGATGAAAAGAGAGAGCAAAAAGACTCCCTAAAGCCAAAAAGCGGACTCCTCTAGCGCTATGGCGCTTAAGAACAACCTTAGTCAGAATAATCGCACCAGACACCCATGTGAAGAGAGAAAGATAGCGATAAAACATATGGAGTTGTCCCTGCGGGTTACTTGGCCACAAAGAGTAGCCTTCTCCATCAAGGCAAGCGAGAGAGGAACTCATTCCGCTACCGCAGGAGAAGTAAGCACCCGAATGCCTAACAAAGGCTCCTAGAACGATCATCGCCGTACTTAGGAAAAGCAGGAACGCCAATGAATCCGATAAGGAGAACGTCCACGATTTATCGAGAAGAACTTTGTTAGTATCATCTTCGGCCTTATTGAGAGCGCTAATTCTGTGATCTATCAAAATGACAATGGCGACAAAAACTAAGGAAAGGCTAAAGTGGGAGGTGTTCACAATAGTCGGAAGCCGGTAGAAGCTGGTTATCCCGCCCATTAAACCTTGTATCCCCACAATAAAGAGGGCAAGAAAGGCCGTGAAACTCAAAGCATCCTTAGTATGGCTTCTCTCTTGAGGCTCGCGTCTTATTTTAATGAGCAAAAGGCAGGTGAGAATTCCCACGACCATGCCTAAGAAGCGATGCCCGCTATTGAAATTGAACGCAAGGGACTGAACACTTCCGTAGCAAAGTGGCCAGCTAGTACAAACTAGAGAGTTACTCGAGTAATGGACCATGCCTCCTAGAAGCAATAGCCCAAACGCGAACACAATGGTAAGAAGACTAAAATTTCTTGTGCGCATCATGGTTGTTTTCAGGTTGGAGTGATTTATACACATCACTACTACATATCGCAATAAAACTTGTGCCTTATCACGGAGAGAAAGCTTATGAACAATAAACCTGCGGGCACCTATTATGGCGACTACCTTAGGCTTACGACCCTACTCGATACTCAGCACCCAAAAAGCAAAGAAATTGGCAGCGAAGCTCACGAGGAAACTCTCTTTATCATTGTGCATCAAGTATACGAATTATGGTTCAAACAAATCATTCACGAGTTTAGCTCAGTCTTAGACATTTTCTCTTCTAAGAATATTCCAGAAAATTTTATTGCAACTGCTGTCTCCCGAATGGAAAGAGTCATCAAAATACAAGGACTTTTATTGGATCAGCTTCCGGTTATGGAGACAATGAGCCCAATGGACTTCTTAGAGTTCCGAGATCTACTCGTTCCAGCATCAGGCTTTCAGAGTGTTCAATTTAGAGAAATAGAAGTCCGAATGGGACTTAAGACCAACAACAGAAAATCTGTTGATCGCGACTATTTTCTTGGAAGACTTAATGAGAATGATAAGAAGCATATTTTAGCGGTAGAAGAAGAGGACTCCCTTATCGATTTACTTCAATCATGGCTCGAGAGGATGCCTTTTACAAAGCAGTCCAATTTCAACTTCTGGAGTGAGTACGAGGAAGTTATCGAAAAAATGATCGAAAAAGACGAAGCTATTATGAAAAAGGCAATGGACTCTCTGCCGCTAATGGTTCAAGAGGCAAATGCCGCAAATCTTGAAGCGACCAAGAAAACTTTTAAATCCCTCTTTGACGAAAAAATTCACGATGAACTTCGCGAAAAAGGGAAAAGAAGACTCTCCCAAAAGGCGACTCTCAATGCTCTCTTTATTCTTCTTTATAGAGACGAGCCCATTTTGCAACTCCCCTACCGATTCCTAACCTGTTTAATGGATATAGATGAGAACTTTACAACTTGGCGCTATCGTCATGCACTCATGGCCCAAAGAATGCTAGGGACAAAAGTTGGTACAGGTGGGTCTTCTGGGCATCACTACCTTAAGATGGCAGCGGAAAATAATCGTGTTTACGAAGATATTTTTAATCTTTCGACATTTTTAATTCCCAGAACAGAGCTTCCCAAACTTCCAAAAGAAATAAAAGAAAACTTAAGCTTTAGTTTTAAAGCTTAAGAAAGGTACTGGGGCGCTTGCCCTTCGATATATCTTTTTAGAGAGAGGTTATGCTTACTTACAAAGGGCGTGAATTTTTCGTTGATAAGCTCTAAAGCTTTATTAAGATCGAGTTGATCGACGCTATCTATAGAACTAGAGAGCTCCTCAAGAATTTCATCCTGAATCACACCGGCTTTTTGTGCAAGCGAATAAGGAATTAATGTATAAGTAACCATACCGTATCGGGACCTGTAGAGATCAGGAAAGGTCGTCTCTATTTTATGCTCTATTTTCTTTTTAAGTAAAAATTGGGCGTCACCGACCTTATCTTTCATTTCAACAAAATTCTCTAGTGCCATATCGGCGATTGCATTACCATTAGGCCGTTGACGTCTATCATACTCTTCAAAAGCTTTTTCCCAATCCCATGAGTGCTTCTTCAAAAAAGATAAAAGATAAAAACAATCCTCCATTCCACAATTCATGCCTTGACCGAAAAAGGGAACGATGGCGTGGGCGGCGTCACCTACTAGCGCCACTTTATCCTTATAGACCCAGCTGCTCACCTTTACCGTACCCAGTCTGCCTTGAGGATTCTCCATAAATTCAGAGGCATACTCTGGCATGTACTCTCTTGAATCAGGGTAATGCTTTTCAAAGAAAGCTCTGACATCTTCACTATTTTTAATTTTTTCAAAGCCGTTATCTCCTGAGCGAGGAAGGTAAACAGTCATCGTAAAACTTCCATTGAGGTTTGGGAGGGCCATGAGCATGTGATCTCCTCGGGGCCATATGTGCAAGGATTTCTTATCAATAGGATAGTCACCCTTTTCACCGGCGGGCATAAACAGTTCTTTATAGTCACTATCAATGAAGTCAACTTTCTCTGTCACTTGGGGCATTAGCTTTAACAAAGCTTTTCTAGTAAGGGAGCCTGCTCCATCTGCACCAAAGAACCGATCAAAAGTTACTTCAGTTCCGGAGAAGACGGCTGACTTACTCTCCACATCGAGAGACTCAAGGGAATGCTCAAAATAAATCTTTGCTCCAGCTTTCTGAGCCTCGTCTAACATGGCCATATTTAGCAGAGACCGAGACACACTATAGTTACACTCACTTTCGTCTCGACCGTAGGGCTGATAAGTAAGTTCACCATCAAGGGAATGCATCATTCTACCAGCAACAGGAACTGTAATTTTTTTAACAGGGTCCAAGACACCTGCGCTTGAAAATGCATTCAGAGCGCGCGAAGTGGCGATCAGGTTTATGGAGCGACCACCATCGGCTGGACCCTTTCTAATATCAGACCGTTTTTCATAAATCTCAACATCATGACCTTCTTTCTTTAAAGCAACGGCCAAAAAGGCTCCAACTAAGCCTGCTCCTGATATGATAATTTTTTCCATTATTTCAAAGCCTCTCTAATGATATTCACGAGATCATAAACATCTTCGAAAGAGTTATAAAGCGGAATTGGTGCCATTCTTATGATGTCAGGTTCTCTAAAATCAACGATAACATCGTGTTCTTTAAGTTTATCTTCCACAGCTTGAGCATCATCTTTCACGCGAACACAAAGCATACTTCCACGGGTTTGCTTACCCTCTTCAAAAGCAGGTGTTACAATTTCAATTTTCTCGCCGCAATTAGTTTTCAAAAGCCACTCTAAATACCCCGTAAGATTATCTCCTTTGGCCCGAAGATTCTTAAATCCAGCTTTCGAGTAAAGATCAAGACTTGCTCTAATCGCGGCTAATTGAAAAATGGGAGGGTTTGAAAGCTGCCAAGACTCGACAGTATCCATGGGCTCAAAATCAGGCTTCATTTTAAAGCGGGTCTCTTTTTTGGTGCCCCACCATCCTTCAAAACGAGGAATATTTCGATCCTTCAAATGTTTTTCGTGAACAAAGGCACCTGCTAGCCCACCAGGTCCCGAGTTTAAGTATTTATAAGTACACCAGACAGCAAAGTCTGCCTCAACCTTATGCAAATCAAGAATAATATTGCCAGCTCCATGGGCCAGGTTAAAGCCGACCATGGCGCCAACTTCTTTAGCCGCTTGAACAACCTTTTCAAAGTTAAAGCACTGTCCTGACAAGTAGTTACAATTACCAAGCATGACAAGGGCCAGAGAATCCCCGTGAGACCTTATTTGCTCGACAAGTTCATCATCACTTAATGTCATCTTGCCGTCGCTAGGTCGCAGCTGAACAATAGCCTCTTTCGGATCAAATCCATGATAACGAGCCTGCGAATCAACCGCATATTTATCGGAAGGAAAGGTTGTATTTTCTATAAGAATTTTGAAACGCTTTTGAGTCGGACGATAAAAGCTCACAAGCATTAGGTGAAGATTTACGGTCAAAGAGTTCATCACGACCACTTCCGAGGTTTTTCCCCCAACAATTTCGGCCATCTGTTCAGTTAAAAACTCATGGTAAGGAAGCCATGGATGTTTTCCTTTAAAGTGACCCTCAACGCCAAAAGCTTTCCAAGCATTAAGTTCCTCCTCGATATAATCCTGGGCTTTCTTTGGCATTAAACCCAAGGAGTGACCGGTAAAGTAGAGGGCCTTATCCCCAGATTCAGTAAGAGGGAAATGGAAATCATTTCTCATCTTGTAGAGTTCATCTTGATTATCTAAGTCTTTAGCCGCTTGAACTGAGTTATGCGCACTTTCAAATTTCATCATTACAAAACCTCAATTTTTAAATTAATTTCCAACAATTACCGAGACACTACCTAAGGCTTGCATAGAAAGATCCACCTTCATTCCTGCTTCTAGCTTTACTGCTATTGTCGCAGCTCCTGCCAAAACAATAGAATTAGCAGGAAGTGACTTGCCCCTTTTTTCAAGTAACTCACAAAGCTGAATAACAGAAACCACGGGGTCATCTGAAATAGCACTGGTATTACCTTCTTGGGCGATCTTTCCATTAACTGTCATCTTTAATGAAAGATCACGCAGATCAATATCCTTAAAGTCCTCAACCCACTCACCTAAGATAAATTGACTCGAGGAGGAATTATCAGAGATTACGTCCTCCATAGAAAAGTACTTAAATTGCTCGTAGCGACTATCTAAAATTTCCATGCAAGCGCAGACTCCCTTCGTCGCTGCAAGAACCTCTTCCCTTGAAGGCGAGCCCTTTAATTCACTCTTTATTAGAAAAGCGACTTCTGGCTCAATCTTAGGGTGTATCTGGGGATCAAGTTTATACTGCCCCCCACTTTTAATTTCCATTTCCTGCGTTAAAACACCGTAAAGTGGTGAGTCAAGATCCATTTGCTTGCGCTTTGCTTCTGAGGTTAGTCCCATCTTCATACCGACGACAGTTTCGCCCATCTCTTGCCTCAATTCGATACCTTTCTCTTGAATGGAGTAAGCATCGTTTCTTGAGAAGTCTTTAATCTCTTTGGAAATTTGCTCTAGAGGTGCTTTTTCTAGCCGGGCCTTATGAAGGGCTTGAGCCAGTGAGTTAATAGTATTAGGTGTCATAATCTTATCCTTATTTTTGCCTTCGTATTCTAAAAATTATAGAACTGCTTTACAAGGCACAACAAGCATACAAGGACCCTGTTAAATGGAGTTTTTTAAGGACTCAGAGATCATCGATATCACGCCGGTCATCTCACCAAATATCGCCGTTTTCCCTGGAGATACTAAGTTCTCTAGAAGTGAGTTGCTATCCTTTAATAAAGGTCACAATTTAGTACTTTCGAGTATCAACAGCACTGTGCATCTTGGAGCGCATACAGACGCCCCGAGTCATTACCATAGAGAGGGAAAGACGATGGAGTCTGTCTCCCTTTCTGCTTATCTTGGAAATTGTCAGGTGATTGAAGTCGACATTGATAGAGGCTCGCGCATTTACCCAAGCGACCTCATGCAAAAAATCAATGCGCCACGAGTACTATTAAAAACCAACTCATTCCCAGACCCTAATCACTGGAACAGTGATTTTAACGCTTGCTCGGCCGAACTAATTGAGCACCTTCACAAGAATGGCGTCATCCTAGTTGGAATTGATACCCCAAGCGTAGACCCCTCTGACGATAAAGCTCTTGAGTCGCACAATAAAATATATGACAGCAAGATGGCGATTCTCGAAGGGATTGTCTTAACGGGTGTCGAAACTGGTAATTATCAACTTATTGCCTTACCCCTTCCTATAATGGAAGCTGATGCCAGCCCTGTTCGGGCCATCCTTATTAAGGAAAAAAAATGAAAGAAGTACTCAACTTTATCGATGGTGTTTACAGACCTGGTCATAGTAACGAATGGATAAACAGCATCAATCCCGCGACGGAAGAAGTTATAGCAAAGGTTGTTAACTCTTGCCCTGAGGACGTTGATACCGCGATTAAAGCGGCACAAAATGCTCAATCTTCCTGGTCACGAACTAGCGCACAAAAGCGAGCTGGTATATTAAGAAAAATGGCTAATCTTATTGAAGAGAGACTCGACGAATTAGCTGCTATTGAAACCAGTGATAATGGAAAGCCTATTGGAGTATCGAGTACAGTTGATATTCCAAGGGCCGCAGTCAACTTAAAGTTCTTTGCCGATGCCATAACTCAATTTTCCGATGATTCTTACTCAAGTCCTCATGCCCTAAATTTTACTAAACGCTCCCCACTAGGAATCGTTACCTGCATAAGCCCATGGAATCTTCCCCTCTACTTATTTACTTGGAAGATTGCTCCAGCATTAGCCAGTGGCAACTGTGTTATCGCCAAACCGTCTGAAGTAACGCCAATAACCGCCTCTATAATGGGAGAAATTGCTAACGAGGCAGGTCTACCAAAAGGAGTTCTTAATATTCTCAATGGAGAAGGACCGCGCATAGGGACAGAGCTCGTCACGAGACCAGAAATAAAAGCTGTTAGTTTCACTGGCTCGACTAACACTGGTCGTGTAATTAGCCAGTTGGCCGCGAAGCATTTCAAAAAAGTTTCCCTGGAGATGGGAGGAAAAAATCCGACATTGGTTTTTGATGATTGTGACTATAAAAAAACTCTTAGCGGAGTTATGAGGGCCGCCTTTTCCAATCAAGGCCAGATCTGCCTTTGTGGCTCAAGGATTCTTATCCAAGAATCTCTCTATGAGAAATTTAAAAAAGATTTAATCGATCTTACCGCAAAACTTATTCAAGGAGATCCAACAAAACAAGGAACTCAACAAGGATCCCTAGTTAGTGGGCCTCACTTTGAAAAAGTCATGAGCTGTATACAAAGGGCCAAAGAAGAAGGTGGGAAAGTGCTGATTGGTGGAGAGCGTTTTGGAGAAAAAGGCTACTTTATCAAGCCTACTCTCATCGAAGGTCTTGGACCGGAAACAGCAACCAACCAAGAGGAAATATTTGGTCCCGTTGCAACCCTCCAAAGCTTCAAAGATGAAGCTGAAGCTCTCTATCTAGCAAATGCGACGAGGTATGGACTCTCAGCTAGTGTTTGGACCAAAGATATTCAAAAGGCTAATAAGATGGCCGATGGAATTGATGCTGGCATTGTTTGGCTCAATACATGGATGCTTAGGGATTTGCGAACTCCATTCGGTGGGGTCAAAGAAAGTGGAGTCGGTCGCGAAGGTGGCCATGATGCTCTTCGTTTTTTCAGTGAAGTTAAAAATATTTGTTTACAATATTAGGAGTGAATACATGTCATCCGTAGAATTAAATTCAGATAAAGCACCCGAGCCTGTTGGGCTCTACCCTCACGCCAGACAGGTTGGAAATTTTCTTTTTCTCTCAGGTGTGGGCCCTAGGGAAAGAGGCAAGAAGGAGATTCCCGGAGTTACCCTTGATGCCGACGGAAAAATTACAGCTTACGATATTGAAGCTCAATGCCATAGCGTATTTAAAAATGTCAGGCTAATCCTCGAAGCGTCTGGCTCCTCTTGGGAAAATCTCATCGACGTTACAGTTTTTCTTACAAACATGGACGATGACTTTAAAACATACAATAAAATCTATGCCGAATATTTTGAAGATAACAGACCCTGTCGAACAACCATCGAAATTAATAAGCTTCCAACTCCAATAGCCATCGAACTTAAATGCATGGCCACAATAGGAGCTCAGTCTTGAGTTATATCAAACCCTTTAATTTCAATAAGTGGATTGATGAAAACAGGGAACTTCTGAAGCCTCCGGTGGGAAATAAAGTCGTTTTCAAAGACTCAACCTTTATTGTGATGACGGTTGGTGGACCAAACGCAAGAACTGACTTTCATATCAACCAATCTGATGAGTTTTTCTATCAATTAGAAGGTGAGATGAAGCTCAGAATCGTTAACGAAAGTAATGAGTTTGAGGATATACCGATTAAAGCTGGCGAAGTCTTTATGCTTAAACGAGGAACGCCCCACTCCCCTCAACGTTTTGAAAACTCGATAGGTTTAGTTGTAGAAAAGACCAGAGAGGCAGGCGACGTTGACAAGCTCCAATGGTACTGCAAGAAATGCTGTCACATGCTCTATGAGGAATCCTTTTTTCTAGAGGATATTGAAACTCAATTTGGGGCCGTTTTTGAGCGTTACTATGGAAGCGATCACACGAAGTGCGAAAAATGTAAAACCGTAACAGATAGGACATGGTAATGGATTTAAAGCTTAAAAATAAAAATGTTCTTATATTCGGCTCTACAGGTGGTATCGGTAAAGCTGTAGCCCAAAGCATGCTTGGCGAAGGTGCCAATGTTTTTATCAATGGCAGAACTGATGAAAAGTGCAAGATTATTGCTAAAGAGATAGGCGCAACTGGCTACTTTAGTGGAGACCTTTCCCATGAGGGGGTTGCCAAAGAAATCACAGGAAAGATGATTGAAGAAAATAAGACTATCGATATTCTTGTCACCAATACAGGAGGCCCTCAAAAAGGAAACTTCCTAGAAGTCAGCACAGAGCAGTGGAAAAATGACTATCAAGCCTTATGGCTATCTGTTGTTGACTCTCTAAAAGTCGCCATACCAAAAATGACAGAGAACAAATATGGACGAGTTCTCATGATCACAAGTATAGCTGCCAAGGAGCCTCTCGCAGGCCTAACCACATCTAATGGCCTTAGAGCCGGTCTTGAAGGCTTGGCTCGATCCATGGCCAATGAATTCTCAGGAGATGGTGTTACCTTTAATCTCATCCTTCCCGGCTACACAAATACGGATCGAATAAAAGCCCTAAGCTTATCTGAAGAAAAAATTAAGCAAATGGTTCCAGCAGGAAGACTAGGTGAGCCTGAAGAGCTTGCTGCGCTAGCCTGCTTCTTGGCCTCTCCTCTTGCCGGCTATATTACAGGACAAAGTATAGCCATTGATGGTGGAGTATTAAAATCACACTAACCCTTAATTCATAACAGGAGACAATCTTATGAAGAAACTAACACTTATTGCGATGACTTTCATCTCAGCTTCAATGCTGGCCTGCCCTCAATTTAGCGCTACTAATGCCAAGTGCACAGAGGAAGGACAAACATTTCCAGTCGATCAAATAAGCATTCAAGGAAATACCTTCACTCTTTCAGCCTTTGGACAAGTCCAAACTCAAACACTCCCTCATGTTGAAACTAATGGTGACTACACTATGAGGAGTGAGTGCGACGGAAACTCTGTTGTCACAACAGAGACATTTAGAGAGCATACTGCAGTTGCCGTCACAACATTAATTGGAAGCCAAATTATTACAACGGGTGAAACGATGATTTTAGGCTGCCCAACTGGAGACTGTGACAATGGACCTCTTACATTTGATGGTATCGTCGCCGACAGCTTTTCTTGTATTTGGTAAATTAGTTAAAAGTTTTTAGAAAAATAAAGATAATGACCCCTGTAACGGATACGTAAAGCCATATGGGGAATGTGATTCGGGCCACTTTCTTATGAGTGGCCCATTTTTTTGTAAACGCCAAATAAAAGGTACCTAAAATCAAAGGTACTTGAATCATCGATAACAGAACATGACTGATTAAAATTCCAAGATAGACAACTCTAACAACCCCTGTTCCTAAAAACTTAGTGTCCCCCTGAAAATGGTGGTAGGTGAGGTAACTCACTAAAAAGAGAGCAGAACAAATACCAGCGCTAATCATAAAGGTCATATGCTTTTGCTTTAAACCTTCTCTGATACTCTTAACGCCCAAAATTAAAAGCACAGAAACAGTGGCATTGAGAATACAATTTAAGTAGGGAAGGAAAGAAACCCAAGGATAACTATCAGAACCCGCTGGCGCCTTAAAGTAGATCCACCAAACGAGAAACGTGAGAATGACGACACTAACTGTAACAATAGGAATCCAAAAATTGGAGCTAGTTTTGTCCTGTTCCATCTTGGGGCAAAGCATTCGCGTTTCGATGCTTTATGATAGTTCTATAGATAAGATAGAAAGGGATATAGGTTAGGAGGATGAAAACTCCTAATATATAAACAACATTGCCCGCAAGAGGATCGTCCATACTTCCAGCACAGCCAGGGCAAGCCAAAACTGCGCTAGAGAAAGTGATCAAGAAAGAAGCAATAAGTTTTTTCATTTTAAATCCGACTATTAAAGAAGATAGACAAAAGTAAAAACAAGGATCCAAACAAGATCGACAAAGTGCCAAAAGAGCCCCGCAATCTCAAGTTGATTGTAGTCTCCTTTATCAAAACGCCCATCTAGGGCCAACTTAAACATATAGCACAAGTAAAGAGTTCCCGAGAGAACATGCAGTCCATGGAAGCCCGTAATGCTAAAAAAGGTTGCTGAGAAAAGGTTATTACCATGGGCATATGAATTGAAAGTCATGCCAAGATCATTCATGAGGTGAAGATACTCATATATTTGCATACTTAGAAAGCCCATACCACCAATACAGGTAGCTCCTAGCCACCAAAGCATGTGTTTTCTATTTCTCAATTTACAAGAATCAATGGCCATAACCATTGATACTGATGAGCAAATTAGCCAGAAAGTCATAAATCCTGAAAGACCAACGCCACCTAAGGCTTCTACGGGATTTGGCCATTCGGCTTGTACCTGTGCTCTTAAGATTCCATAGGCTAGCAATAAACCTGAAAAAGACATGGCGTCTGTTCCAAGAAAAAGCCACATCCCAATCTTACCTGGACTGGCCCTACCGAACTCTCTATCATCGGCGTACTTTAGAGGCCCGTCATGGGCAACGACTTTTGCAGAACTCATGGTTTACTCCAATACTTAGTATCCTTAGTTGGCAGACTTTCGGTACCAATATCATACATATATTTAACTAATACATCCATCTGAGCATCCGAGTCTCCACCAAGAATATCAGGTGCTTGTGACTCTCCATCTTCCCAAAAGCTTGGCATCAAAGTCCCTGGCAAAATTGCCTGAGGGTTTACGAGCCATTTTTTTACCCAAGTAGGTCTCAGCCTTCTTCTGACGAAGTAGATGTTAGGAGCTAGTGGATCATCTTCATTGAATCCAGATGAGTGGCAACTTGCACAGGCAAGCTCTTCCCATAACTGCTTCGCAGCTTTTTTCTCTCCTGGCTCCCAGTTTACAATTTTTGACCTATCAACAAGGGCTTTTTGATTTGCCTTGTACTGAAACATAGTCACAATCGTATTTCGTTCTTCATCAGTAAGGTTATACGAAGGCATTCTAACTTTTAACCAAGGTCTTATTGGGTAAACATTATCTAAAAAGTAATGAAACCAATCAAGCTGAACTCGGTGGCCTTGACCGACGAGCCTAGGTGGCCCTTCATTTATATCGTCTTGGTATTTCGCTAAGATATCACCTCGATAGCCGTCTACTTGGTGACAGCCGATACAATTGAACTTATTCGCAACCTTCATGCCCTTTTCAACAATTGCCTCTCTAGCATTGAGACGCTTAACCCCTTTTAAAGGAATTTTATCATTCACTTGGCCGATAATTGCAATGGTCATAGAGTCGGCTTCTTCTTCAGTTAAATAGAACATCGGCATTTTAGTTAAGTCTTGGAAAGGCTTATCAATTCCCTTGTCCCATCTTCTCGGATCTAGAAGATGCGCTTTAATCCAACCGTCTCTTGAATGTTCAACGTCTTTTTGAATACCGAAGCCAAACTGAGTAAGTGGTTTGGAGCCTTCGTTCGTGAGTTCTGGTCCTATAGGAGCGCGCCCTGCGAAACCATCGATGTTGTGACAAGAATAACATCCGTATTTACCAACGGAGCGATAGCCCAACTCTAATGTTCTTTGACGATCTGTAAGTTTTTCTAGTTTAAGTTTCGCAACTTCTTCAGAATCAAAAGCCGAAAAGTATGAAATCAGAATCTCGTCTCTAGCAGCCTTGTCTAAAAGAGCGAATTTTTTTGCTTCAAACTGCTTATTTCTGAGGCTCAAAAGATAAGCTGCGATGTCATTAGCTTCTTTATCCGTTAAACGAAATGAAGGCATGATTGTATCTTCTTGGTAGTGACTCGGTTTCTTAAGCCATGAAACCAACCAATCAGGATCCACCTTTGAACCAGTGCCTGTTAAGTAAGGACCTGCATAAGCCCCTATTTTTTCAGATACTTCTTCCGCTCCTTCCATTCCATGGCAACCCATACAGCCAACACCCTGAGCTAGTTCTTCACCGGCTTCGATGTCACCCCCTGCGTATTTCATGAAGGGTCTATAACTTTTCGATTTATCCCAAAGAAACTCTGCCATCGCATTCACTTCGGCAATATTCTTTTTCATAAACTCTGGTTTCGAATTGTTTGATTGAGCAAAGAAACTAGGCATCATGGCGTGCTTATTAAATGACTTTGGTGCCCATACCCAGTTTTTAAAAAACTCTTTATCTATCTTGGAGGCAATCTTCTGAAGACTGGGCCCTGGCATTCTTTTGTGCTCCCACCCCTCAATCTTGTGACATCCATAACAGCCATACTTTTCTATGTTTTGGCGGCCCTCGTTGAGAACTGTTGCTCCTGGAATATGCTCCACGCCTTGGTGACATTTCACACAGCTAGACTCCGTTTGTGAGAGCTTAAGCATTGGAGTCGCAATCCGGTGTGGCTCATGCCAGTTATACTTTTTTACCCATTCAGCCCTCTGTTCTTCATCTTCAGGCCAGTGGGCGACACTTTGAAAGTCATTTACTCTATGCCCGTCACCGCCGTGGCAGGAAGTACAACCGGCTTTCTTCATGGGGTGAGGAGAATCCTTACCTACCATCAGATCCAGCTTAGGGTGAGTTCTGTGTGGATTGGGTTGATCCTCATAGCCAGCCTCACCGATAAAAGTGTGGCAAGTAATACAGCGGTCAACTTTCGGAACCTGCTGGAAGTAGCGGTCGTCTGTTATGTTTTCTAAGACAATTTGCTCAATTTTAAGGGTAGGATCCAAGAAGTCGACAAATGGAGCATTTCTTATCGCGAAAATAGGACCCATTTTCGTCTTTTCTAAAGCTAATTCTAAAAGCTCTTTGGTGGTAACAATATCTTTAATTTTCTTATTTGTTTCCCTCACTTCTTCATTGAGAGCCATTTTCTTTTTTATTAATTCCTTCTCACTTGCTTGAAGATCTTTCATTCTATCTTTAGAAGCTAAGAACCTTGCTTTATAGGATTTTAGATCGTTGAAAACTTCTTGTTTCTTATCCAGTAAGCCCTGATTCGGCTCTTTAGACTTTGCTATCACTTTTTTAATTTTTATTTGGACTTGTTCGTACTTAAAAGTTCTCGCTGAAACCTGAGAGTTTAGAGTACCGTTGATAATCGTCTCGGATTTGGACTCTTTGCGGACCTCTTTTAGCGCTTTTTCAAGTGCTAGGACGTCCTTTCTTCTTTGAGTTACAGACTTGCTGGCCTCATCAAGTTCTTGGCGAAGGCTTGTCAGCCTTTTTTCATCAATCTCGCCTTCGACCTTTTTCAGCTTCTCTTCGAGCTTTTGCTTTTTGATTTTTATTGCTTCAATTTGAACAGCTTTCCACGGTCTAATGTAATCATCTAAGAAAACCCAAACAACAACCATCAAAAATAAGACGGAGAGAAAGGCAAAAACCTTGTTGAGCTTGCTCGTATTGTAGGCCATTCCTGGTTCTAATTTCTTCATTTCTTAACTATCCTCGCGTTTATCACTTACGCAAAAAATTAAAGATTCAGTTCTAGCTCTGGTAGAGCCACGATGTACTTCAGTGAGAAAAGCCATCTCAAAACCATCTTTATAGGTAGGCTCATCATTAATAGAAAAAGCACTACTACAATGTAATATCTAATGTTCCCAATCTTCTCAATGATCTGCTTTCCATAGCGAGAAGCTGCTATTGCCGGAGGTAAAACCAACATGTAGCCGAGACTCAGGATTATCCCTAGAATTTCTCTTAAAAACATATTCTGAGGCATCGAGGTATTGAGCCCCTTGATCCATACAAATTCCGAAAGATTGACGTTATATTCTGCTACAACTTTATGGTAATCCCAGTATTCGAACGGACCGTAGAATGTCCAATTGGGTCCCCGCAAAAAGGTACCTACTATAATGAGGTAGAGCCAGAGGACTAACCATCCGAAGAGGAAGCCCCACATGGCAAGAGGACGCTCCATGACAGTGAAATAGCCATTTCCTTTTGGATTGGTATCAATATAGGGAATCGCAATGAGTCCAACCACAACGACACCTGGTAAAACGACACCCGCCATCCAAGGGTCAAAGTAAACAAGCATTTCCTGAAGACCAAGAAAATACCAAGGTGCCTTCGCCGGGTTAGGTGCCCATGTAGGGTTAGCTGGTTCTTCGAGAGGAGCCTTAAAAAGGATTGCCCAAACCACAAGAAAGCAGGTGGCCGCGATAATACAAAATAGCTCCGTGTAAACAAGGTTCGGCCAACACCAAACCTTCTCACGGTTTTCAGGAAGGCCTTCTACTGGACCTAATCCTTGCTCGATACGTTTATCATTTTCGGCAGACTTGTAGAGAGTAAACCATTGAAGAAAACCGACGAGAACAAGAAGTATGATGATTGGAATATTATCGGGAAGAATTAAAATAGTGAAGAAGTTAGGATCTGAACCGAACCAAATTACCGTTGGAATAATGAAGACAAGTGACAGGTATAGAAACTTCTTTGTTCCTACAACTCTGTAGTACTTCATCATCAAGAAGAAAAGCACGCAAACCACAGGAAAGGAAACAATAGGGTCTGCCAACCAGTTAATAAATTCTTTCATTCTAAAACCTACTTTTAAAAACTATTCCTTAAAACTGTCCGTCCTAAAGAGGAGCAGAAATACCACCATCTTTTCTTACTCTCCAGAAGTGGACAGCAGTGAGAGTGCCAACAACAAGAGGAATAAAAACACAGTGAAGAATATAAAACCTTAGTAATGCTGGTTCACCAACAAAGCGACCTGCCAACAATTGAAAGCGAACGTCGTTCTTATCGGAAACCATCACAAAATCACCAATCTGAGCAAGTGCGGCACCTGGTCCACCATGCCCCAGAAAAGGAGTTGCTTTGGCCATGTTAGCCCCAACAGTAATGGCCCAAATCGCCAACTGATCCCAAGGGAGGAGATAACCTGTAAAAGATAAGAGCAGAGTTAAAACGAGAAGAATAACCCCCACTCCCCAGTTAAATTCTCTAGGTGGCTTATATGAACCAGTCATAAAGACTCTAAACATATGAAGCCAAGTTGTTATAACCATGGCGTGGGCGCCCCAGCGGTGAATTTCACGCATGATACCTAGTGGGACGTGTTCACGGAGGGCAATAATATCATTGAAAGCGTACTCAGCGGTAGGACGGTAATAGAACATCAGAAGAACACCGGAAACTGTCAGTGCTAAAAAGATGAAGAACGTTAATCCCCCCATACACCAAGTATAGCCCAGCTGAACACCAGACTTCTTTAACTTTATAGGATGAAGATGGAGAAAAACATTTCCAGCAACTACGGCTGCTCTATTCCTCGCATTATCTGGAGGCCCGTGTCTGAAGATTGATTTCCAGACTTGGGTCTCTCTTACTTTATCCGCTAAACCTTTTGCTGCCATTTCGACTCTACCCTTTTTACCTTATATTTTTTTTAAACACTTAAAAACGAGTTTGGTAGGTCCCATTGACCTTTCTCGTAACGATAAATTTTTGTTTTATCGACTTTAATTTTTCCTTCAGCAGTTAGAGCAATTTTGTAACGCTCTAATGGCCTTGGAGCTGGGCCCTCAAAGTTAATACCACTGGTATAATAACCTGAACCGTGACAGGGACACTTGAACTTCAATTCGGCAGGAAGCCAGTTAGGAATACAACCAAGGTGGGTGCAGATATTTGAAAGGGCAAAAAGTTTTCCTTCCTGCTTAACCATCCAAACACCGAAACCATTCTTATATCGCTCGTCCACACCCTCTTCATACATATCGGGTGTACCGGCTAAGAATTCCATTTCTGGCTCAAAGTTAACGTTTGGATAAGAAAAGCGAAAAGCTAAACTTGCCATACCTGCACAGGCTGCACCAAAGGCTACCCATGCAACCGTAAGGTAACTAAAAAATTCTCTACGGTTGAGATGTTTTCTCGTTGCACTCATTACGCTTCACTCCATCGCTTGAGAGGAAAGTTACATCAAAAAATTACGTCGATTTAACAACAACGTAATTATCATAATAGCCTTGAAAAATCAGCTATTTAATTATCGTTTCTCTCTTCTAGTTTTTCAATAAGTTTAACACCTCAGTGGCCATTGAGGTAACTTTCAAGCTTTTGTCTCGCTTTGCAACAAGTTCAATTTGTTGATTCAATATCGGCCATTTATTTCTTTTCAAAGAACTCAATAAACTTAACTTAAGTCCAACAACCTGATCTTCACTCAAGCTAGAGTTCCCATCTTGCTTTGGTTCAAGAAAAAGTATTTCCTTCAATATCGCTACAGCTTTCTCGTTTTTGTAATTCACTAGTCCAGATGCAGCTGTGTATCTAAGAATCCTATTGGGATGACTCAAAAGCCTTTTCAATGGGGCTTCCGCCTCCTTGACTCGATGTGTAGCAAGCGCCAAAGAGGAAGCCTGAACAAGGCCTGGATCGTCACTTTCAAGGAATTTTAAGATAATGTCCCAATCATTAAACTCAAAGCCACTAGGCATATTGCCAAGCGCAATAATAGAATGAAAACGAACTTTATCGTCTTTATCTTTTACGCCTCGAGAAAAAAGCATTGCAGCATTCGGCGATCCAAGAGCTCCAGCCGCGACGACTGTAAATTGTCTTGTTCTTGGATCCTGAGATTCGTCATATATTTCGGTCAAATTTTCCAGTAACCAAGGAATTTCTTCTTTGGGGATTCTCGAATTAGAGATCAATTTGGACAACTCAAATGCTGCAACCCATCTATTTCCGAAAGTTTTGGTATGCATTTCTCGTACTAAATCTTTATAAGATCTCTCTGTCGACAAAAGCTTGGTCACTCCAAAAACAATGAGAGCTCCAACGAGCACTATCGCGATCGGAACCACTAATCCGCTAGCAACTGGATTATCCAACAACTTTTTTTTGCTTCCCTCTTCACTCATAAAATTTCCTATTTTAGGGATTGTTTAAAGCCTAATTCTTTTAAAAAGGTTGAGCTTCAAGTAATGTGCCAATACCTATCAATAGTTAGCAAATGCACTTTGCAATGACAATCAAATCGGAATGAAGCTATGGCGTATTTACTAAGATTTCTTATACTCTTGATGGTTTCTGGCATTTGTCTCACTACGGCGGTAGCCCTTGGTTGGGCAGAAGTTGGTCAAGCCCACATACAACTGTCTATTGTAACCTTCCTTTATACGATCTTTGCTCAAGCGTTTGTCATGTTTTACTTCATTGGAGTCTCGCGCCTCATGACAAACGTATATAATGTTCTTCACTCTAAGAGCAATCTGGGTGAGCTCTTCGACAACCCTCCTGAGGACCTTGAGCCTTACAAGAAGAAAGCAATTAAGTTTGTCCAGGATTCAGATCGATGTAAAAGACAAACGATTCCTTGGACAATGCTTATGCTCATCCTAGGATCCATCGCTTTTTTACTCGGGGGTGCACACGACACAAACCTCGTCTCAAAAGTTGTTCACTCTGGAGTCGTCTATGGGTTTATGGTCGCGATGTTCATTGGATTTGTAAGGCAGTGGTACTATCTAAAAATAAGCCACGTCTCTTTAAGAAAAGTGAAAGCATTATTTGAGATTCCTGATGGGCAGATGTAACTGTTGCTATCAGTGATTAGATATTCTTTATCCAGATAAATACCTTATTTTTACCAGGGGGGTTTCGGCCTGTTCTTGTTCTCGATTCGTAGAGGTTGGCATCATCAAAATCCATCACTTGGGCCATGAATTCTTTTAGGTATTCTCGTGGAACATAGAGGTTGTAATATATTCCACCGGGAACACTCTTTCCTGGCTTAACATTATCCACTCTTGTTACTTTATATTTCTCTAGTAAAATATTGAGTCTTTCCTTTGATTTCCTAGAGTCTACAGAACGCATCAAAACCCTATAGACTTTTGTGTTTCCGTAACGGCTATCACGATACCCACGATTACCGAATTCTTCGTAGTCTGACTGCTCTAGGTTAACGACATCAAAATCCTTTGGGAGTGCATCCCAACTCGTTAGCGTGACATCTGACTCTTCTTCGTAGCGAACCTCATCCTCAAATGTTATGCTATCAAGTTTGCTTTCCTTACTTTCAACCTCATCTAATTCCTTCTCGCCCAACTCAAAGTCTTTTTTTGGATTAACCTCTGTTTCCTTGAAGCTTAAAGTCTTATCAAGCCACTCTAGCTGAGGCTCATAAATACTAATTTTTTCTAAAATTGAGCTCTCCCACTTGCGATTCGTCTTCTGAATCAGAAGAACGAGACCGACCCCAATGATAATGAAAATAAGAATTTCTCTAAAAATTTTTAACTGTCGTGAAAAAGAAAGATTTGTTTTAATACGGGAAAAATCAAAATTGGCATGAAACAAGTCTTTTTGCATTCGCTTATTTAAGGCGTTCCATTCGGGGTATAAGGTTACCTCCATGCTATTGAGAATAGAGGAAGTGTTGTGAGCTGTGACCCTATCATCGAAGTCAAAAAGTGAATCAAGCTCATCATAAGTAAGACTCAGATTTGGACTAATCATATTAGCCATTTGAAATTTCTCTGAAAGACTCTCCTCAAGTTCGGGATAATGTTCAATAAAAAAATCTCTCAGTATAAGTCCCAGAGAGTCGTAACTGATTCCCACCGCCTGACTCAGCTGAAGAACCGTCAATTTCTTGTGTACAAAGGTATAGCTAATAAAACTATTTTGAAGCCAAGAAAACCAGGAATTCAATGGACCAATTTGGGCATGAAGAAGAGCATACTGAAAGCGTTGAATAATTTGATCTAATGATTGCCCCGCGATAAAAAAGGCTTCCCAAAAGTTATTAAATTCAACTTCGTATCGACCTTGCCAAGTAAGAGCATCATAATTTAAACCTAGCCATGCGCTAAATTCGCTTAATTGGTCTTCTGAATAAATTACTTGCTCACTCACTTCTGATCACCTTAGAGGCTTATTCGCCAACTTCAATCAACAAGGCTATTCCTTGTCCACCACCAATACAAGCAGAGGCAATTCCTCTCTTTAAACCATTTGCTTTGAGTTGGCGGGCCAAACTAAGCGCGATCCTATTTCCAGATGCCGCTAAAGGATGACCAAGGGCCAGTGCCCCTCCCCAGATATTAAGCTTTTCACTGGGGATGCTAAGTTCTTTCTGACAACTCAATACTTGTGCTGCAAACGCTTCATTAATTTCAATTAGATCGATGTCACTTAACTTGAGTGAACTGCGCTCTAAGAGCTTTTCGATGGCAGGTACTGGACCTATCCCCATGATGGTAGGATCAACACCGACCACGACTCCATCACAAATCCTAGCCAAAGGAGTTAGTCCGTTATCTTCACAAAATTTTCCGCTCGCAATCAAGCACGAGCTAGCTCCGTCTACAATCCCAGAAGCCGTTGCTGGAGTAACAACGCCATCCTTTTTAAAAGAAGAGCGAAGCTTGGCCATTTCCGCTTTATTAGATTCTGGGCGCAGATGTTCGTCCCTTTCAACTATTCCTCTCTTGGTCTCAAAAGGTTCAATTTCTCCTTGAAGTAAATTCTTTTCATAAGCCATCGCTGCTTTTTGATGAGAACCTACGGCAAACTCTTCTGCCTGATCTCTTGTGATTCCGTAATTTTCAGCAAGGTTTTCGGCCGTGATGCCCATAGCACAACCGGCATGTTTATCGGTTAATGCGTCCATTAACATATCGACAGTAGGAAGAGCCCCATACTTTGTGCCAAAGCGTGAGCCATAAACAAGGTGGGGAATATTAGACATGTTCTCGCTACCCGCAGCGATGACAGCTTCGGCTTCTCCTAAGACAATAAGTTGGGTGGCATCCAGTATACTCTGAGCTCCAGATCCGCAGAGGCGATTTAGGCAATGCCCAGGAGTCTCTAAGTTTGCCCCCGACTTAAGGGCAAGGTGGCGTCCACCGTACATGGTATCAGTTGTTGTCGGAACAACATTGCCAAGAATGTATTGATCGACTTGTCCGCCCTCAATTCCGGCCTCTTTCAGAACACTTTTTGTGGCATGAACTGCAAGGTCAACCGGACTTATTTCTTTGAGGCTTCCCCCAAAACGGCCAAATGGAGTTCGTTTACCAGAAACAAGATATACATTTCGGCTACTTAGGTTGGACTTTAGCGTCATTTTTTGCCTCCTTGAAGACAGTCGGTTTAATTAGGTATTGTAATATTATGGTGCCAGGAAGGCATTATCAAATAAGAGGAAGCTTCAATGACTGATATTTCCCAAGTTCGCTCTCAGAGGTACAAGGGCAATGAACAAAAAAGACATACCTACGAGCTAAAAAAGCTCAAGACCGAAAACGACAAAACTTATCAAAATGAAGTCAAACGCTACGAAGACCAGATCAGTCGCATGCGAGAAGAATATGAAGCGAAGCTCGCCAACCTAGAAACGACCCTTGAACAAAAACTAACATCCGTAAGAAGCAGACAAGAAGTCCGGGTTATGGATGAGAACAAACGAATAGATGAAGAACTCAAGAATATTAAAAGTAACCATAACGCTCAAGTTGGCGAGGTTGCAGAATCGCAAATGAACGAGATCGAAGAAATGCGAGAGAGTCATCGAAAGACTCTTGAAAATGCCCGACAGAAATTTATCAAAGAAAAAGCAAAGTGGAACACAACTGCATAAGTAGAGGAGAAAGCGGATAATGGAATTTCAAAATGATGGTGGAGTATTTATCAATGGAAGAGCTCAAATACTAGAGATGTTCCAGTACCTAACAAGTGAAGAAAGAAACCGCTTACTTCGTCAAATTAGAATGAGAAATCCAGGCCTTGCTGATGAAATTATGCAGACTGCACTCACCTTTGAGTCTCTAGCGACCTTGGATGAAGAAGCAATTGAACGAGTGCTTTCCTACTGCAAAGCTCCTATACTGGGTGTTGCCTTAAAGAGCCTTAATGTGAAAGATCAGAGAAAAATTCTTTCGGTGTGTCCTAGAGACTTTGCAGAAGAAGCTTACAAGGTAATGACAACAAGACTCTCTAACGAAACAAGAGATGTCGAGAGAGCATGCAGTAAAATTGCTGCCATCATAGGTGCTCTCGTCAAAAAGAAAATTATTTCCTTATAATCCTAATAATTAAAGGCCGCGTCTTCCTCGATAAGCTTTGATGCTACTTTGAAATTCGGCTAAATCATTGGAACTCAAGCTAGTTCCTGAATCAGGATTGAGATCATCGATAATTCTATGCTCTGTTAAGACGTCAACTGTACTTCTAAGCCTATCACTTATTGTGATCATAATATTACTCACCCAGTCCGGACAGCTTCTTAAAACCTTTCTCACGTCAGATTTTTTGATTGCCATCAGCTCAGAGTCCTCCACAGCAACCGCTGTCGCACTTCGAGCCTCGTCACTAAACATGCTCAGCTCTCCAATAAAGTCTTTCGGACCAATGGAGGATATTGGTAATAGCTTACCCTTTTCATCTTTCAGAATCTGAACCCTGCCAGAGACAACTAAATAGAGAAACGAAGAAGCCTCGCCTTGAGCAAAAACAACCTGACCTTTTTTGAATTTAACCGGCTTATCAAAGTTACTTGCAGTATCGTTCATCTATTCCCCCTGAAAGCAGAGTCCCGTATCTCAAACCAAGGGTGGAGATCTCAAATGTTTTCACGCTCAGTGTCTGTCCTACGATTTGTCCTATCATGGCCCCACCAACTATAGTTTGAGACCTTTTCCCTAAAAAAGGAAACTTTAGTTCGAGACTCTCTGCAGAAGCACCTTTAATTTTCTCTACGAAGCCTAGAAATTGATTAAAGCCCAAGCTTGTACCATTAACAGCTTCTGCATCAAACTTATCCAGACCTTTAATCATCCCACCTAAGGACGTCATAGAACCTGCTACGCAGAGTAGATGAGAGCTTTTATAGTCTGTAATTCGAGAGCTTGAGAGAATTTCGAACATATTTTGTTCAAAAACTCCGTCTCGGTGCCAATCAGTAGCTCTGACGCTACCAAAGGGTAAGCTTATAGAAGATAAGACCTTAAATGGATCAACTTCTACTTTTATAAATTCTGTGGAAGCCCCCCCTATATCCATGATCGTTATTTCGGATTGTGAGACATTACTCCCCTTAACCACACCGAAGGAAGTATAGAAAGCTTCTCCCTCGGCATTGATTGTCTTTACCTCAATACCGAGCTCTTTTCGAACTCGCTGGAAAAAAGCCATGGCGTTACCAGCAACTCTAGAAGCTTCAGTAGCAGTTGCATAAACTTCGCTCATTTCTATGCCATGGACTTTCAAAATTTCTGCATACTCTTTCAAAGCACTGTAGCTCTCTTCAATAGCTATCGGCGCGAAGGCATTAGTCTTATCCAAGTTTCGACCAAGACCTGTCACCCTACTTTCATTGACCAACTCACGATACCTACCGGCATCAACTTCAGCGATAAGAAGTAGGATAGTATTTGAACCAATATCTATTGATGCTCTTTTCATTATTCGCCTTTAACTATTTTATGAACATTCTTGGGGTCATAGTCTTTTATTAGCCCTTTTTCGCAAAAAATCCCTTCAATAAGAGAAGAAGAGGTTACATCGAAACTGGGATTTAGAGCTTTTGATTTTTCTGGGCATATTCTCATCCCCATAGCACCTAATACTTCTTCTTCAGGACGCAGCTCTATGTCGATTTCATAGCCTGTACCTGAGGAGAGATCAAACGAGCTCGTAGGGGCTACCACATAAAAAGGCACTCCATAGTGCTTTGCCACAATAGCCAATGTTGAACTTCCTACTTTATTTGCCGTATCCCCGTTACTAACGATCCTATCTGCACCTATAAAGATGGCGTCAACAAGCTTCTCTCTCATCAAATAGGAAAAAGCTCCTTCAACTGTAACACTATGAGGGATTTGTGAGACACTGAGCTCGTAAGCAGTAAGCCTTCCTCCCTGCAAGTAAGGCCTCGTTTCAGATGCGTAAACGTGAGAAACTCTGCCAAGTGAATGATAATATTCTATCGCACCAAGAGCAGTGCCCATAGGTCCACAGGCCAAAAAACCTGTATTACACAAGGTCATTAGGTTTAATTTTCTATCTCCAAACTTATCCTCTAACTCAATCGCAGCAAGCTTCGCCATCGATAAATTGTCTTGGTAAAGTTTTTCCATCTGAGCCTTAGCAAAATTTTCAGCAAACTCAAAAAGAGCCGGCCCTTGATCATTCTTTTCAAGGAACTCTTCGACCTTCAAAATCAATCGATCAACTTCGTAAGCTAAATTGACGGCGGTAGGACGAGCGGTCTTTAAAAAACTTCCAGCATCCTTCAATTCTTGTTGTTGAAAATGAGGATGATTTTTTAACCAGAGAACCATTCCAAAAAGGGCAGTGAAACCAATCAATGGTGCGCCTCGAACGATCATTACATTTATAGCTTCATGAGTTTCTTTTAACGTTTTTATGTCGTGAAAAATTTCTTTGCCAGGTAGCTCTCTTTGATCGATTAAGATTAGAGTATTATTCTTCCAAACTAGAGGTTCAACTTTATTCATTTTAAAACTCCCTTTAATATTTTAGTGGCTTGTTTCTCACCTACGCTCTCTATTAAGCTCGCAACCTCTTTTTTTAAAGTTGCTTGGGTGAAAACTCTCCCCCTTTTTCTGAGCATTTTTGAAGCGAGTAATTTCATCGTGAAATACTTGTCCAGATAAAGACCACCCTTTCCCATTTTGACAGCGATTGGAATTTTTGAGGAGCCCGTATATAGTTTCCACTTTTGTGATAAGTTAGCGTTATCGCTTAAGTAGAGTCTAATGCCAGGTCCTTGAGTTTTTCTTAACTTCCCTTTTCCTTCAATAAGAAAATTTTCTTTAGCAGAAACTAAAGCAAGCTCCTTGATATCAAAAACATTCTTGGTAAATCGTCCTTTTAGGGTAAGTTCTGAAAAAGCTTGTATCACTCCTAAAGAATCCTTGTTCGTCTCACCTGCAATAGAAGGCAGACTCATTAAAATTTTACGAATATTGAGAACCTCTTCATTAATATCTAGATTCGTAAAACTTCCTTTAATAATGTTGAAATCAATCTCCATAGAGTCTTGATCAGTTGTTTCACTTAGAAACCTACCATTAATGATTCCGCGTACCCTAGGACGACTACTTGGTAAAAAAACGTTATAATAATCTAGGTCGAAGTTGCTAAATCGAGCGGAACTCTTTGATCTGAAGCTTTCTTTTAAGAGAGTCATTTCCTGACGAAAGGTAGCTGATCCACTTCCCCCTTCAAGCTTTATATCTCTCAATAGGACCGCATCTAGATCTGTCTCTATAACTCCGGTAGCGTTGATTTGTGTACCCTTTAAGAGAACATCGCTCACTGAAAAATTTACGCTGCCCTTGGGAAGTAGAAAGAAAGTCTGGTTCCTTAATAGTTCAAAAGAAATAAAGCTGAAGAAGTTTTTATAAGCGGCTTCAGTAAGAGTCATCCCCGAGATGGCAATCGAAGTAGAATAAGACCTCAATCTCTTCTCTATAGGCTCACTACTCATTAGATTGAAGTTAGCCTCTATTTGAGCGGTCGCGTTTCCCCCAAAGCCCTCTGAATCAAGGTTCAAGCTTATTTTATTATCCTCTAATCGCCCTTTCAGAGAATGGAGCAATTTATTACCCTCAACCATTTGCCCCACCTGAGCTAGGCTAAAACGGACTTTAGGATTGTAGCCATCTTTTTCGATAGATAGGCTTCCGGCCAAACTCAACACGGCGGTACCAAAGTCGAAAGGAGTTTCCCGTGAAAGAAAGTCCGAAAAGTCAGATAAAAATACATCCCCCAAGATTTCAGAGAGTTGTATTTTTCTATTAGACCACTCAAAATCTGTCTTAATTTTGCTTCTTTCTCCTAAGAAGGTTAACTCCCCCGCAACAATCCCCCTTGCGCCAAGGCTAGTTTTTAGTCCGCCATGAATGACTTTTTTCAAAGCGATGGCCTTCCCTATGGAAAGGTTTTGAATTTTATAACTGGATACTATTTCAAGTTGTCCACTTTTGAGATATTTGGAAAAATCGAACGAACCAATACTGGTTAAGTTGAATTGAACTTCCCGACCAAAAAGGGATGTGTCCACAACATTTTTGATCTCAAAGCCCGCACTAGATCTTACACCAAAGTTTTTCAAGACAGCTCTATCGAGTTTAATTTCCCTTCTTTCTCCATCGGCGGCAAGAACAGATAACTCCATATTATTAGTTCGAACGTCCACCGTTGAATTGGCCATGAAAGATGGAATGATAATTTCAGAGAACTCTTGATCCTTACCTTTTGTTTTGTCGTGACTCAAAGCCTGCGTGTGTACTTTCCAAGTATCCTTACCAACCAGTATCTTTGGACTATCGCAAGTGACATCAAAATTGCCTCCCCCTAAGAGTAATGAAAGAAAAGGTACTTCTATTTTAATAGAAGCTACATTTAGAAGATCACTATTGCTTTGAAGCTCGCTTTTTATAATAGAGACATCACTGACCAGTAAAGCTATTGAAGATGTTACTGACAGCTCAACGTCTCTGACTGAGACAATTGTTCCGGGAAAAATCTCCTGTAATTTCTCAATACTGTAGAGCTTAATTTGTTCCGGCTTTAGTTGGGTTTTAACATAAATAAAACCACCAATTCCTAAGCAAACAGCCAAAACAAGAAAACCAAAAATACTCACCTTAACAATTTTTCTCAATTGTGAAACTTCCTTTAATGGGCCATTACCAAGGGGGCAAAGCGCACCATGAACTTCTTTCTAGCTCCGTCCATAAACTTAATAACCACCTTTTCTTCGGGGCCAGCTCCGGTGCATTCAAGCACTTTTCCCTCGCCGTAAAGAGAGTGAATAACAGTAGAGCCTTTAGGGAATTTAGAGGGTATCTCGGGCTTCGCGGAGCTTATTTGAAAAACAACTTCTCCGTCCTCGTAAGACTGATCGCCATTGCCTCCGCCTCCCCAACCATCATCGAATGAATCATCACCTTGATTGTTCCAAGAGTTTCTATCAGTTCCAGCGTCATAACCGACCTTAGTCCAGTCGTAGTATTTACTAGGAATCTCATGAATAAAGCGACTCGGTCCATTAAACTTCAATTGACCAAAGAGCATTCTTCCCTGAGCAAAGGTTATATAAAGCTGTTTCATTGCTCGAGTCATGGCGACATAAAATAATCGTCGCTCCTCTTCTTCAGCTTGCCCCCCAACTTCTAGACTTCGATAGCTGGGAAATACATTTTCTTCTACGCCAGAAACAAAAACATGGGAAAACTCTAATCCCTTCGCTCCATGGACAGTCATTAATGCGACTTCTCCTTGGGGTAGCTCTCGATCTTCTTCACTGCTCGTATCCAGAGTAATCGTCTCCAAAAAAGTGAGCAGACTTGGAGTGTGCTCACTTTCCTCAAACTGCTTGATCGCACTTCCGAGCTCTTCAAGGTTTTCAATTCTCGCCATGGACTCGTAATCTTTTGATGCCTTTAGGTGATCCCAATAGCCAGATTCATGAAGAATCTTCTCATAAAGGACACTCGGCTTTACTGAGTCGTCGGACAGAAGTCGAACATCCTGAATCAGCGTAACTAACATATTGAGGGCACTTTTTACTTTTGCAGAGAGACGCAGGTGCTTGTAGCTCTCTGGGAAGTCGACGACATTTTCAATAGCCTCGAATAAAGAGATATTTGCTGAGACTGCTTCGTTTTCTAGTTTTCTTAAAGTTGTAGCGCCTATTCCCCGTGTTGGGACATTTATTATTCTACTTAATGCCAGTGAGTCTTTCCCATTAATAACAACCCTCAAGTACGCCAGCAAATCCTTCACTTCTTTTCTATCGTAAAACTTCACCCCACCAACAACGCGATAGGGAATATTGATTTTGCGTAAATAATCCTCTAAGAGTCGCGACTGGGAGTTTGTGCGATAGAATATCGCCATCTCACGATATTCAATTCCCTCTTTATTTAGGCTTAAAATTTTTTGAGCGATAAACTCTGCTTCCTTTTTATCATTGTGACATTCACAAACGATAATGGACTCACCCTCAGGGTTTGAGGTCCACATCTCCTTGCCCTTGCGTAAAGAATTCCGAGAAATGACATGGGAAGCTGCTTCAATAATATTTTTACTTGATCTATAGTTTTGTTCTAATTTTAGTATCTTGGCGTCTGGGTAATTTTTTTCAAAATCCAGGATATTATTTATATCTGCTCCTCTCCAAGAGTAGATAGATTGATCTTCATCTCCGACGACGCAAATATTCTTTGTTCTATCACTCAGGTAGCGTAACAGATCAAATTGAGCTCGATTTGTATCTTGGTATTCATCGACTAAAAGATACTTGTATCTTTCTTGGTAACGAGAAAGGACTTCAGGATGTTTCTCAAACAGCTGGAGAACGCCAGTGATTAAGCCACCAAAATCTACGGCATTGGCCCGACGTAGCTCCTTTTCATAATCCTGATAATATTCATAGAACGAATCCTCAAAATCAGGCTCAAAATATTCGCTCTCTCGACCTGGATAATGACCATTATTTTTCAGCTCATCCATAAAATAGAGAATTTCAAAAGGCGATAATTCCTTTGTGCTAATACCTCTTCTAGAGAGGAGGGTCTTTACAACAGACTTACTCTCCGAGGTATCATAAATAGTAAAGTTTTTGGACAAACCTAGGTATTGAGACTCTTGCCTTAACATCCTTGCGCAGAAAGAGTGAAATGTAGTTATTTGTAATGCTCCGAGATCCTCTTGAACTTCACTTGCCACCCTTTCACGCATCTCGCGAGCAGCTTTATTAGAAAAAGTAAGGGCCAATAAACGATACGGACTGGTTCTCTTTTCGGTTAGGAGATAGGAGATCCTGGTGACAAGAGTTTTGGTTTTACCTGAACCTGCCCCTGCCAAGACCATGATAGGGCCCTCTGTTTCTTCAACAGCTTTTCTTTGGGCTTCATTTAATTTTGAAAGACTTAACACCTATTCCACCGTCACAGATTTTGCTAGGTTTCTTGGTTTATCTATATCTGTTCCTTTAAACTTAGCCATATAGTACGAAAGAAGTTGATTCACAACGTTGACATAAAGAGGCGATAACTCACCGAGGCCTTCAAAGTTCAAGCCGATGAAATGGTCAGAGAGCTTTTCTAAGTGCAGATCACCTTGAGGCCCTATAGAGACAATGATACCTTTTCGAGCTTTTATTTCTTGAATATTACTTATGGTCTTATCTTTTAGCTCCGGACCGACAATAGCGATATTAACCATTTCTTCATCAATTAAGGCAATAGGTCCGTGCTTTAACTCTCCAGAGGCATAGCCTTCAGCGTGAACATAGGCGATTTCTTTGAGTTTTAAAGCTCCTTCCAGAGCGATTGGGAAGTAAATATTTCTTCCAGTAAAGAAGTATCCTTTTTTATTATAGATCTCTTCCGCAATCCCCTTAATTTCAGATTCTCTAGAGATGATATCGTCTACTCTATCGGCAAGGAGACTTACCTTATCGGCTAGAGCTTTTCTCTCTTTTTTATCGCTATATTGATCACTCAAAGCAAACGACAGTAAGCGGCCAGTTAAGCCCATCTGAGTAAAAGCTTTAGTTGAAGCCACACCAATTTCCACACCAGCTCGAATGAGAAGGTTGTGATCACAAGAGCGATATAATGAAGAGCCTTCAACATTCACAAGACCTAAGGTTTTCACACCAAGATTATGACATTCTTCCTGAGAAGCTAGAGTGTCTGCGGTTTCCCCAGACTGACTTATAAAAACCCCCAACTCTTCCTTACCCACAATAGGACTACGGTAGCGAAACTCACTTGCAAGCTCATTCGAACACGCTATTCTATTAAGTCCCTCAATAAAGTCTCTAACAACTAAGCTGGCGTAAAAAGCAGTTCCACAGGCAGAGAGGTGAAGCTTTGTCGGCCTAAGCTTAGAAATAGAATCAAGAAAAGGAGCACCGTCTCCTTCAAAGTAGTACTGACAAAGGGATCTCATAAGACCAGGCTGCTCGTGGATTTCTTTGAGCATAAAGTGCTCGTAGTCACCTTTATCACTCGGGTCTATGTGCATACTCTGAGTTTTTGAAGAATACTTATCTGTTGGTTTTCCTTCACTATCATAAAAGCTTAGTAGCTCTTTATTGCCGGGACTGAGATGGCAAAGAACATTATCCTCTGGAAAATATATTCGGTCCGCAACGCCAACAAGCGCGTAAGGGTCGGAACTAACGAGAGCTTGAGAATTTATTGAGTGAGTACCGCAAACAAGAGGGGCGGCTTTTCTGATTGCAAATATCTCTTTTTCATCTCCATTAATAAAAACAAAAGCACTATTGCCAGTAACTCTAGAGAAACCTTTAAGAATGGCATCTTTGAGAGGCAACTTCTTGCATAGTGAATGAACTAAGATAAGAAAAACTTCAGAATCAGTTTCAGACTTAAATGAAAAGCCTGCACCAATCAATTCGTCTCGAAGAGTATCTGCGTTTTCAATGATACCATTATGAACCATTGAAAGATTTCCGATGCTATGCGGGTGGGAATTAACATCATTAACCCCACCGTGAGTTGCCCAACGAGTATGGCCGATGGAAAGCATGCTAGAGGTGTCTTTATCTGCTAATAAGTTTACAAGATTTTTTAGCTTACCTTCTTTCTTGAAGGTGGCAATTTTTCCAGAATCATCTATAAAACTCACACCTGCGGAGTCATACCCTCTGTACTCAAGACGCTTTAAGCCTTCTAAAACAATATCAACAGACCCCTTAGGTCCGAGATGGCCAACAATTCCACACATAATGCTCTCTATTGTATTGGGGCTACAGCCCTATCTAATTAGAAGAGTAAGATACCATTAATAGTGGGTTGGAGACAAAAATAACGCGAGTCAAACACATGGGATCAGCTACTTTTTTATGGCCCACTTGCCCTTTAAAAAACGAGAGGCCATCTTCTCTTTAATGACTTGCCGCGCTCGAGAAAGAGCGAAACCAAAATCTGGAACATTTTGATTAATCGTTGAGCCACTCGCAACAAAGGCACTCTCTCCGATTTCAACAGGAGCTATCATTTGAGTGTCTGAACCAATAAAAGAATTCTTACCAATAATCGTTTTGTGCTTACTTTCGCCGTCGTAATTACAAGTAATAAACCCGCAGCCTATATTCACATTTTCACCAATCTCAGCATCTCCTACATAACTTAAGTGAGATACTGAAACCGATTCATCAAGTCGAGATTTTTTTACCTCCACGTAATTTCCAATCTTAACCTTCGGACCAAGATCACTTCCTTGGCGCAAGCGCGCAAAAGGGCCTACCGTGCATTCGTTTGCGACTTTAGCCCCCTCCAAATAGGAGTAAGCCTTAATCGTAATATTCGTGCTTAAAGTCGAATCTTTAATAATGCAGCCGGGCTCGATCAGACAATCCTCAGCAATGACTGTTTTTCCATGAAGGTAGGTTTGAGGGTAAATCACAGTCCCTCTCCCAACTCTTACAGTTGGCTCGATATAAGTTGAGTTTCCATCAATGATTTCAACCCCAGATTCTTGAAGTTGATTATTTATACTTAAACGAAGGTGCCTGCCGGCTAGCTCCAGCTGCTTGGGACTGTTAACCCCCATAAAGGCGAGAGCATCGTCAAAACAGAGGGCTTCAACATTTTGCCCGCTTGAAAAAGAGTCAGTTAGGTAGAATTCATTAGCTTTATTGCTACTTCCAATTGATTTGAGCTGCTCTAAAATATAAGGCGTTTTAAATAGGTAAAGGCCAGAATTAACCTCTTGAATCTTTCTGATTGATTCATCTGCATCTTTCTCTTCGACTATCTTGAATCCTTTCTCACTTCGCAATATGCGGCCGTAACCTGTCGGATTAGATTCTTTAAAGCTAGCGCAAATCCCATCAAGGCTTTTAGACTGAATACTTTTCCAAAGAGTAGAAAGCTCCGTCGAAGTAAGAAGAGGAGTATCCGCGCACATGACCAGTGTGTACTCGGTATTCTTGGCCCAAGGGCAGCCTGAGAAGTAACTCTTTAAAGCGTCTGCAGTACCGAGCTGCTCTTTCTGCTCTGGAAATGAAATTGATGATGCACTCGATTCGTATTGAGCCTTTACGTAGCTTTCAACCTGCTCTTTTTGGTGCCCGACCACAATCCCAATGCCGGCCGACAGGTTTTCATCTTTGGCAAACTCCATAGAAGCTTGCAAAGAATAGTCGACGAGGCTTTTTCCTAATAAACTCACGAGAGGCTTCGGGAGGTTTTTACCCATCCGTTTTCCAAGCCCTGCAGCCAATATTGCTATACCAATTTTATCAGACATGTGAATTACCTTTTCCCGACCTTTACTATCCAGTTTTCTAATCGCCGATTATTGCGTGGACTTGGAGGATTTTTAGAAAATTCGTTTAGTTTTCTAGTATTTAACTCTACCAATAGTTTTTAATATTTCATCACAAAATGCATAAAAACCTTAAAGAAAGGCCAAGCTATGGCCGAACAATAAGTGTGAATGAACTTAGCATGGATTTGCTAATGTTGGAGGAATTTTATGGTTACGAATTACGAGGGCGACAACATCGAATTTAAGGACAAGCTCCCTCTTCTTCCCATTAGGGATATTGTTGTCTACCCTTTTATGATTCTCCCCCTTTTCGTGGGTAGAGAGTCATCCATACAAGCAGTTGAACATGCCTTGAATCAAAGTGATCGCTTAATTCTTCTTGCAAGTCAAAAAGACATTACGGCAGAGCAGCCAGAGCCAAGTGAAATTTACGAACTCGGAACAGTAGCTATGATCATGCGAATGAGAAAGCTTCCAGACGGTAGAGTTAAAATTCTTGTTCAAGGCTTAAGCAAAGCACGCATTATTGACTTTGATCAGCAGTCTCCGTATTTCATGACAAGCCTAGAAAAAATTGAAGATGAAATAACTGATCATGATGTTATTGCAGTCAATGCCCTCATGAGAAATATCAGAGAGCAATTAGAAAGGGTAATTACCTTTGGCAAAGTTCTTTCACCAGATATTTTAACAGTTCTTGAAGATATTAAAGAGCCAGGTAGACTTGCAGACCTTGTAGCCTCAAATCTAAATCTTCATGTAGCCGAAGCACAAATGATTCTCGAAACATTTGACCCTGTTGAGAGACTTCACAAGATAAATGATATTTTAACTCGCGAGTTAGAAATCTTATCAATGCAAGCAAAGATTAAGCACAATGCAAAAGGTGAAATAAATAAATCACAAAAAGAATATTTTCTCAGAGAGCAAATCAAAGCTATAAAGTCCGAACTAGGAGATGAAGGAGAAATACCTTCAGATGATGAGTTTGAAGAAATGAGAAAAAAACTAAAAGCAGCTTCAATGCCAGAGGAAGTTGAAAAGGAAGCAACGAAACAAGTAAATCGCTTGGAGAAAATGCACCCTGACTCTTCTGAAGCTAGCATAATTAGGACTTATCTTGAATGGATGGGAGACCTACCATGGTCGAATGCCTCAGAAGAAAATATAGATCTTAATGAAGCGCTCGCTATTTTAGACGAAGACCATTTTGACCTTACTAAAGTAAAAGAAAGAATCTTAGAGTACCTCGCTGTTCGCCAACTTAAAGGAAGCGACATGAAAGGGCCGATCCTTTGCTTCTCAGGACCTCCCGGCGTTGGTAAAACATCTCTAGGAAAGTCTATCGCTCGAGCAACTGGTAGAGAGTTTGTACGAATATCTCTAGGTGGCGTGAAAGACGAAGCTGAAATAAGGGGCCACAGAAGAACTTATGTTGGAGCAATGCCGGGTAGGTTAGTTCAAGCCCTAAAGCAGGCTAAAACGAATAATCCAGTGATCCTTCTTGATGAAGTCGACAAGCTCGGCGGAGACCAAAAAGGTGACCCTTCAAGTGCCCTACTAGAAGTACTGGATCCCGAACAAAATAAAGAGTTTAGAGATCATTATCTTAACGTTCCAATCGATCTCTCGAATGTCATGTTTATTGCTACGTCAAATGTGCTTCAAAATATACCTGGGCCTCTTAGAGATAGAATGGAAGTTCTCAATCTTTCTGGATATACTCAGGAAGAAAAAGTCGCCATTTCAAAGAAGTACCTAATACCAAAACAATTAGAAGAAAATGGTATAACTGAAAACCATGTTGAGTTTTCAGACGAAGGCATCCATTCAGTGATTCAACACTTTACAGCTGAAGCTGGTCTTAGAAACTTAGAACGGAGGATCGGCGCTCTTTGCAGAAAAGTTGCAATGAAAATTGCAAAAGGCGATGAGAACGTTACCCATATAATACCTGATACCGTTTTAGACCTTCTCGGTCCCCATCAGTATTCAAAAGAGGACCACAGAGAAACTGACGAAGTCGGTGTCGCAACAGGCCTGGCCTGGACATCTGCTGGCGGACAAGTTCTTTATATAGAATCTACAAAAATGAAAGGCAAAGGATTCACACTAACAGGCCAACTCGGTGATGTTATGAAAGAGTCGGCCCAAACAGCAATCGGGTATATTCGATCGAGAGCAGAATTCTTTGGGATTAGTGAGGACGTATTCGAACAAAATGAGGTTCATATTCACCTTCCTGCTGGCGCTATTCCAAAAGATGGCCCGAGTGCAGGAATAACATTGGCTACGACGATTATTTCTCTACTAACTGATTGTCCAATAGATAGAACAGTTGCCATGACAGGAGAAATTACTCTGACTGGAAAGGTTTTACCCGTCGGTGGCGTGAAAGAGAAGTGTTTAGCCGCGATGAGAATGGGTATTAAAACGGTCATCATTCCTTGGAAGTGTCAAAAGGACTTAGTTGATATTCCTCAAGAATATCGGGATAAGCTGGAACTCATTCCTGTGAAGACGATCGACGAAGTACTCGACATTGCTCTTGTGAACTGGAAAGAAAACAAGGCTCAAAGAAAGGCTAAAGCGACCCTGGAAGCGAAAGAGCTCAGAAAACAGAAGCCAAAAAACATTCCTCCAGTAGCAGCATAGATTTTTCTGGTATAGTTTTCATTTTCTTCTAAAATAAGAAGAAGGAAATGGACTGTTCCGCTGAGTGATAATGATACGATATCCTGTTTTAGATCGTTGCCTTGTCGTCGGCAGCTGCTTAAGTCCATGTTTAAAATTTTCAATAAATGAAAATTGAAGCTATAGGATGATATGCCCAACAAAAAGAATCAAGAATTAAAAATTGCCGTCGTAGACGACTCGGAATTTTCACGAAAGAGTATTATAGAAATACTTGAGGGTGAGGGCTACAACATAGTGGGCCAAGCTGGATCTGCCGAAGAAGGTCTCTCCTTAGGAGGCTCAACAGGAGCCAATCTCTTTATTATTGACGTTATTATGCCTGAGAGATCTGGACTTGAAATGGCCAGGGTTATCAGTGAAAAGTCGATGAATGCCTCAATTATTATGATTTCTTCTCTTAATATGGAGTCGATTGTGATTGAATCTATTTCAAGTGGGGCACTTGATTTTCTTCCCAAACCTTTTAGTCCCGAAGATCTCATAAAAGCCGTTGAGAAAATTCAAAAAGAGAAGAATAAGGAATAAACTATGTTTTCAATGATAAAGTTTACTATCGCCTTTTGCCTCAGTTTTGTTCTGCTAAGTATACCTGTTCAAAAGAAGCCTCTTTTCTACTACCTAAACAACTGGGCTGCCCCAATTACCGGTGAGATCTTCAGTCAATCAAAATCTGTGCTTATTAAGGGTGTCAAAGAGGGCAAGAATTTTAGCAAAAAGATTTTCAATAATGCTAAGCCAGATCTTGATAAAATTTCTACCCAGTCCTCTTCAATCGATCGTGTTAAGAGAGCGACACTAGAAACTCTAGATAAGGAGTCTCATGGTGAATATACCGATGAAGAAAGAAGCATGCTTTCGAAAATCCTTCAAACTAATGAGTAAAAAGAAAGTCACAAAGTGTGACCTTCTATCTATCAATCGCTGTTGAAGATTCAATAACTGTTTCAGATTGAGCAGGCGCTTGAGTTTCAACAACTTCTCTTCTCGAGTCTTGAGCCATTGAAGCACAATCTGTCCCAACTTCACCAACACCATTTGCGAAAACTGGAAGGGCCGTAAGAGTCAAACAAATTACAAACATAAACTTTTTCATATCATTCTCCTTTTTCTGTTACTTATATAGTTGCACGGAGCGTGCCAGAAAATGGCATGTAATTTCGGGGTATTAGAGATTCAAAAGTGAACAAAATTCATACTATGACTGAATTCTAGACGATATCCGACGACTTTTTAGGGTTTAGCTCTTCAATTGAGAAGCCTATAAGTTGTTTTGCGGTAAGTGCCTCTTTCGCATCCGCTGTCGCCGAAGTTATCAACCTGAGTAGTGACAAGGCTTTTTCCTTCTTGGCCTATCTTGTAGGTGTAGTAATAGGTATATTGACCTACTTGATTCGAAAAGTTACCGAACTTGCCTAGGTTATCTATTGGAAAGTAGCTGGGAATACCAACCTTTTCATCACCTACCGTGATCTCATCGTCCAAAAATGTTAACTCTAGAGACGGCAATTCAATGATCTCTCCGGATGAAACACATTCTATTCTTTCTCTTTTCCATGAAGTACCAGGAAGATGTGCTTGAACTGAAAGAGTTACTACTGAGCACAAAATAAATCCACATACGAAAACGTCATTTCTAGTCACAAGTAGCTCCTTGGGTATTATTTGATAAGACTAGATTATCACCTCTTCTTAGGTCCTAGAGAACTGATGAACTAATCCAGCAATACTTACATGTCAAAACTTTAGTCAGTCTTGGTGACATAGGATTAAGGAATTAGGAGAGCCAACGAATTAAGAATTTTAAAAGCTTTAGTTTACCTTCATAGGGAGGGTATCGCAGAGAAAGATCCAACCAAAGGCCTCTATGGAGAACAGACTTTTCGTGAGAAAATGTATCAAAGCTATGCTTACCATGATAGTTGCCCATTCCACTGCCGCCCACCCCACCAAAGGGAAGGTTGTGGGAGGTGAGGTGAACAACGCAGTCATTCACAGTCATTCCTCCGGCTAAGACCTCATCAACAAAACGATCGGTTATCTTAGACTCACTCGAGTAAATGTAAGCAGCTAGAGGGTGAGGTCTTTTGCCAACAAACGTTATGGCATCATCCAAAGTTTCGGCCTCAATGATCGGTAGGATCGGTCCAAAGATCTCCTCTACCATACAGGGGCTATCCTCTGTTGCCTCGAGCACTGTAGGCTCTAAAAAGAGGCGGTCTCTATCTCCAAGACCTCCAATCACCACCTCGTCTTTTTTTATATAGGACATTAATCTGTCAAAATGCTTCTCATTTACGATACGACCAAAGTCTCGATTAGAGCGATGTTCATCGGGAAAAAACTCAATAAGGGCTTTCCTTACATGACCTATGAACTCTTTTTTCTTACTTGGAGAAATCAAGATATAGTCCGGAGCGACACAAGTCTGACCAGCATTAAAAAATTTTGTCCATGTAATTCTCTTAGCGGCGATCTCGAGATCAACAGCACCGTAAATTAAACAAGGGCTCTTTCCCCCCAGCTCAAGAGTTACTGGAGTCAAGTTAGCGGAAGCCTTCTCCATCACTATTTTTCCGACCTGCCCATTACCGGTGTAGAAAATGTGAGCAAAGGGAAGACTCAAAAGTGTTTGAGTCTCTGGGATTTCTCCCTCGATCACATGCAGGAAGCATGCATCAAAGTTAGTGTTAATAAGCTCTTCGATGACTTTGGAAACATTGGGTGCAACTTCAGAGGGCTTCAGTATAACGTTGTTTCCAGCTGCAATAGCTCCAACGGCCGGTGAAAGCAAAAGCTGAAAGGGGTAATTCCAGGGGCTAATAACCAGAACAGGCCCAATAGGACAAGCTAGAGTGTAAGAGCGAGCAGGAAATTGAAGAAAGGGTGTTCCGACCCGCTTCTTCTTCATCCACTTCTTAAGGTTTTTAATCAAATAGTCTATTTCTTTTACGACAAAGAGTGTTTCACTGATTGAAGCCTCAAATTCTCCCTTGCCGAGGTCCTTATAGAGGGCTTCAGAGAGCTTCTTCTCATTTTCTAATATAAGAGACCTCAGTCTCAAGAGAGCCGTTTTACGGGCCTCAAAGCCTCTATAAATGCCTCTAGAGAAGCTTTCCTGCTGAGATTCGAATACCTGCTTGATAGATGCCACGCCAGCTTCCTTGAAATAGGATTGTTACAGACAAAGAATAAAAAAAAATCCCTCTTAAGTAGAGGGATTTTACAGAAAAGTAGAATTTATTATTTACGATAAGATTATCTATCAGCTGATCCAGCGTCACTTCTAACAGCAGGTGCTTGAGTCGGTGCTTCGGCTACTTCTTGCTCACCTGAAAATCGAGACTTTTGGATTTGGTTGCCACAGTCGCTTCCCATATCTTCGCCGACTTCGCCAGCATAGGATACATTGATAAGAAGTATTGCCGTCATAATAAAGAATAGGTTTTTCATAATTGTTCCTCCGTTGTTTTACTCTCTTTGGCTTATATATAAGCAAGAGTAGTGCCACTTTTTTTGACGAAATTTGAAGGACTTAGAAGGGTCACATTGTGTTGAGTTTTATAGGGGTGTCTAAAGTTTAGACAAAAAAAGCCCCTAACGAAGTAGGGGCTTATATTTCTTATATTTAAATTGAGTCTCTTATCTTGCGTCAGTGCTGTTGTCAGACGAGTCAGCTGGTAGCTGCTGCTCTCCAGAGAGAACAAGCTCAGGGGCTCCTCGCTGAGTTCCATCTTGGCATTCGCCGCATTTACAATTCTCAGGACTTGCATTGGTATGTTCACCTGTAGTCTGAGCGAAAGAAGAACTCATCAACATTATTGTTCCAAAAATTATTGCTGTTACTTTTTTCATTTTTAAACTCCTTTTCGCTTGTCTCTACTTTCTATTAGTATCGCTTAAGCTCTGGTTTTTACCTATTCTCTCTCTAAACTACTGTTTTCTAGTTCAAAGGTATGCCAATCAATTCTGGCATTACATATTCAGATTAACTCCAGCGGGCTTAACAATGGCCAATAGACTTTGAAAAGCTTGAGTCACCTGCAGTGCCATTTTATGGCCCTGCTTGGACTCAACCTTTTTAATCTCGCCGTAGTTGTCGTAAGCAACGTTGATCTTGCCAGTATTCTTCATTTTGATTTCAACTGGCTTTCCTAGAGCATTGTATTTAAATTCAAGAACTCTGGTTTTAGAAGTGTTCTTGTCTTTATCATACATTTTTTGAATACGGCCTTTAGTATCGTACCCAAGAGCAACGGTTTTACCTTTGCTGTTTTCTGCTCTCACGAGGTTTGCTCTTTTATCGTAGCTAAACTTCGTCCAACCCTTGTTATTGACAACTTTGGTGATTTTGTTGAATTTTGCGTGATACTCAAGTTGAACCATGTCACCTTTGGTCGATGTCTTTTTGGTCAACAAGCCTTTTTTATTATACTCGAATGTTGTGCTGCTATCTCCTCTCGTGATTTTCAGAGGCAAAGAACAACATTCTGAGTAGATGGTCTCTGTTCCTACACTGTTAATTTCTGTAGCAATTCTATACGTGTATTGTGATCCATCAGGACGCGTTTTAATTTCGTATTCGTACTTACTTTTTGAAAGTTTACCGCTTGGTGACTTCTTAGAGACAGTCGTCCAGTAGTGTAGTTCTGGGTTTTTTGGGTTTGATTCGTACTTGTATTTGGTCGATTCTCCATTTCTTGATACTACTTCTTCAACGAATTGAGTCTTTGGCGTGTAAGAGACTTTTAAGGCTGACGCATCTGTATAGGTAACAGCAGTCATATTATGATTGAGATCGTAGGAATACTTAAAGACGTTTCCAGCAATATCCGTAGATTCGACTAAATCATCGCCTCTATACTTGTATAATGTTTTCTTATCTCCTGCTGAAGAGATGTGCTTAACTTTTCCATCCGGGTACCACTCAAAAAAGAGCTGCTTCGCTTGTGAGTCTTTGATACTCGCAAGGTTTCCTTTCTTATAATTGAGGTTTACTTTGTATCCGTTTTTGTTGCGAATCTCTACGAGCTTGCCTTCACCATTAAACTTTTCAACCTTTCCATCATTAAATAGACGTTGGAACCCACTCTTAGTTTTTACAATTCTTTGCAGTCCTCTCGTGTTGGAGAAAAGCTCAGTTCCACTGGCGATCTTAGCGGCTACGCCGTACTTACGAGCATAAGCTTGTCTGAGTTCAGCGTCGTTCTTAAGCTTTTTAAGGAGGTCTCCCGCAACTTTCTCACTCACGGGACTCTTCTTTCTAATAGCAGAAACAATGCTTTGAGCGGCCTTGTCTGAATCTACTGCCGTTTTAGGAACAAACCGAGTCAGAGCACCCGATCCATTTTCATGAACAACAACTGAGCCATCAGCTGATACAGTGACATAAGTCTCAAAGTCACTACCCCATCCAAAACCAAACCAACCTTTCTCGGTAGACTTGGAGTTATTTGTTCGAGTGATCTCTAGATCCATTCCCCCACCAGGGACAATAATATCCGTATAAGAGATATAGAAATTTCCGTTCTTTAGATTTACACCGCCAAAGGCTAATGCAGGGAGAAGGAAAAGAAATAGTACAATTTTAAAAGCTCTCATTTTCATCAGTCCTTATTTCTGTCTGATAACAATTTTGTTTCTCTATCTGTCTTTTCGTCTGATATTTAGCAAACCTTTAGACTTTTCTTTCAATTAAATTTTAATTTTCACAATTTTTGTAATCACCCAAAACCCAACAAAATCAAGGACTAAGGCGACTAAAGTAATCACTATCCCCAATGGGTGAGTAACGAGTAATTTTATCGAGTCAGGATCAGAAGCACCGTAAATTCCAGCGATCGCAAAGGGCATCGCCGCGATTGTCATCCCTTGGAACATCCCCTGAGCTGTATAGGTATCAATTTTTTGTTGAAGACGAACTCGCTCCCTAATTACTGAAACTATCGTGTCAAAGACTTCAGCCAAGTTACCGCCTGTTTCTCGAAGAATATTTATTGCAGAAACAAACATATCATTGTCTTCGGTAGGAACTCTCTTTGCCAAATTTTCAAAGCACTCCTCTAACGTTACGCCAATTCTATTTTGTTGAAGGATTAACCCAAACTCTTGGGATAGCGGAGGAGACAGCTCATTAACCACCATTCCTAAAGCTTGTGGAACCGAAAGACCGGCGCGAATACCATTAGCAAGCAATGTCAGGCCATCAACCATTTGACCACTATATTGCTTAACACGCCTTTCAACCAAGTAATCCACAACTTTCTTAGGTATTCTAAATGATAAAATCCCAACAATAATTCCTAAGACAAAGCCCAGTATCCAACTAATCCATAGCCCAAAGAACATAATCGTTAACACACTAAGGGAGAGAGAAAAGGCCAATAAAAAGTTTGTTAATTTGTCAGCTTCTATTTCGATAAAAAGAAGCTCCAATCGCTCCATAATGTAACTTCTGGTGCCAAAAGTTTGAGTTTCAATCCAATTGAAAATATTTGTTGAGTATCTAAGACAGAAAACAAAGGTCATAAAGAAAATGACAACGACTATTCCCTTCTGCGCAAGAATATCCGTGATCACGTATTCCATCTAAGCCCCTCTCTTCTTGGGGTCTGAATTAGGTTTGCTGGGAGGTCTTGTTTTTTGATCAGAAGGAGGTGGTCCATCTTTCTTGACTGGTGGGGGAGCTTGATTAGAATTATTAAATAAGCCCCTGGGAACGTTGTAGCCCTTTTTCTCTAGGGTTTCGATAAACTTAGGAATAAATCCTGAAGCCTGATATTCGCCTATAATTTTACCTTCTTTATTAAATCCTTTTTGGTTGTAAGTGAAAATATCCTGAAGAATAACGACATCGCCTTGCATGCCACCAAGTTCTGTAACATAGGTTATTCTTCTTGAACCGTCATCTAGACGAGACTGCTGAATAATTAAATGTACTGCTGCGGAAATCATCTCTCGAATGGCACGAGGCTCAAGACCAGCCCCTGCATACTGAACAAGAGTTTCAATACGACCAATACACTCTCTCGGATTGTTAGAGTGAACGGTCGTCATAGAGCCTTCGTGTCCTGTTCCCATGGCCTGAAGCATATCGAGAGTTTCTCCCCCTCGACACTCCCCGACTACAATTCTATCAGGTCGCATTCTTAGGGTTTGCTTTACAAGACAGCGTATATCAATTTCACCATCCCCCTCTAAAGAAGGTGGCCTAGTTTCCAGGCGCACAACGTGGTCCTGGGGAAGATCTAGCTCTGCTGAGTCCTCACAAGTAATGACCCTTTCGTTTGCAGGAATAAAACTGCCTAAAACATTTATTAAAGTTGTCTTACCAGAACCCGTACCACCGGAAACGATAATATTCTTGTGAGCCTCGACAGCTATTCTCAGAAAGTCCGCCATATTCTGGGTCATCGACCCAAACTTCACTAGATCTTTATAGGTCAATCTATTTTCGGGAAACTTTCGTATTGTAATCGTACAACCATCGAGAGCGCAGGGTGGAATAATTGCATGGACCCTAGATCCGTCTGTTAATCGTGCATCCACATAAGGTGTCTTTTCATCGATTCGTCTGCCAATTGGCGCCACAATTCTTTCAATAACGTTGAGAACTTGGCGGTCATTGGTGAACGTTATATTGGACCTCTTGATCTTACCTTCATACTCGTAGTAAATCTTACTAGGACCGATAACCATAATTTCAGAGCACTTTTTATCAGCGAGAAGGTCCTCTAATGGCCCAAGCCCCAGCGCCTCATCTAAAATTTCTTTTACAATTTGATTCATCTCTTCTCGAGAAGACATTATAGACTTGGTGTCTTCTTTATTCAGAAGTTCGACCACCATTTTCTTCGTCTGCTCTCTTAAAATAACTTGTGCTTTAGGATCATCATTATCAGTTTTCTTTAGATCCATCTCATCAACTAATGAGCGATGAATTCTCCCCTTCAAAGCTGTCCAGGGATTACCCTTATCCTCTCCACTGTGAGAATCTGAAGATGCCGATGCTTTCTTTTTAACATCTGTTGGCTTATTCAGTCGTGCTAGTGTTTTCAGAACATTTTTCTGAATTAGTTTTCTAACACATTCGGTGATCCCCTTAGCAAAGGTGGAATTTTTAGCAATCACCATAATTGGTTTTTTTTGATTTAAAGCTGTTACGCAGGACTGGTCGTCTTTGCCAATTGTTGAAAAAACAGGTTTACCAATTGTTTTTCCCATAACCTCAGGTGTAACAGGGTGACCTTTTTGAACTTGATTTCCCAAGATGATCAGCATGTCTTTCGGAAAGAGCATTGTAACGAGGTCTGAGTACATGCGCTTTGTCTGATTAAGAGCGAGAATATCAGGGGTTACAACCAGAAAAATGGCTGTGCTGTACTCTAAAGCTTTTAACGTCAAGGGCGTCAGTTCGCTCCCACCATCAATAATAGTTAACGGAAAAAGATTAGGAGCTGCCTTGAGCACCTTGCCCAGTCCTTCACTATCTATGTTATCGGAAGCCGCTGGATCGTCTGGCATACCGATGTACTGAACTCCCATAGGGTGAGAAGAAATAAATTGCATGATTGTTCTCGGATCTACCGATCCATTAAACTCTGAGAGCTCTTTGATATTTTTTTTTGAGCGAAGACCTGTAATGAAGTTTTGATCTCCGGATGCTTTTTGATCAAAGTCCATGAGGAGAATCTTTGATCTGGTCTCTGCTGCATAAGCAAAGGCTAAGTTTGCAGCAACCTGAGACTTACCCACGCCGCCCTTTCCACCAATAATAGTGATTACATGGCCGGCCATCTAACGACGCCTCCGACGAAATTTTCTCTTGATTTCATCAGCACCAGTTGAAGCAGACTCAATAATCACAGGAGTAACAAAAACAACGAATTGAGTCTTTGAGTTTGTGTAGGACTTACTGCGTATAAAGTTAAAGAGAGGGTTGGCTCCTTCAACTTCATCTGGAGGAAGTTTATCGTAATCCGTGCTACTTTTATCGACGACAATTCCACCTACGACGGCCGACTCTTTTGATTTAACAACAATTTCAGTCGAAATATTATTAGACTGAGTTGCTGGAGGATCCTGTCCAACGTTCGTTGAAACATTCACTCCTATTTTCATATTTATTTTTTCTTCCTGAAGAATCTGAGGGAGTACTTCCACACTAAATCGCGCCGTTGCAGAAGATGCTTGCTGAAACTCTCCAGCTCCGAGAGAAAATCTTCTAGTATCGTCTTTTGAAATCTTTCCGGTTGTATTGTCCTTAACAACTAAAACGCCACTTTGAACGACTCTAGCGTACCCAGCTTGTTTTGCAGAGTTTAGCTTAGGAAATAAATTAGAAATTGTTCCCGATAGTGTTCCATCAGAGCGTGTCGTTACACCCCCGTTATTGGTCTTTCCGATACTAATGGAACCAGCTCCGTTAGAGAGCAGGGGTGTCCACTTAAAGCCAAAGGCTTTACTGTAATCCTTTGTCAGTTCAACAAACTGGGCAGTAATCTTGAGAAGCTTTGGAACTGGGGGGGGCTGACTCTTTTCGTTCACCTGAATAAAGTTTTGAATTGCTGGCTTTTGTGCCTGAATAACTTGATCCGTTCTCTCAGCAAGGGAGGCTATTCGATCCGGGTAGAAAGCTTTCGCAATCTCTTCGGCCCTTCTCTTTTGGCCCTCAGAAGTAACAATACCCTCCACCCAATAGGTATGATTGACGACTCTTACCGTCACATTCGGCAGCTGATTCTTTTGAATTTCCTCTTGCATTTTACGGGCGACCAGCCTTTCTGTTTGAGGACTTAGCTCAACAAGAAAGAGTACCGACTCGAATTTTGCTTGGCTAAGAACCTTAACAACTCGACCAATATCATTCGGAACAATAATATTACCACCTACGTAGACGGTCTCACCCTTAACTCCAATCTCAAGCCCCTCAACATCGCCAATAAAGTCCTTCAATTCTTTTACGAGTCTCGACTGGTCATTCGCTGTAATTGTAATAAGGTACTTAGCCTTTATATCACCGACACTATTTCTTAAAGTTACAGAGGTTTTACCTGGCTTTAAGCCTGTAAAAGTAATCTCTCTCTTTTGAGGAATCATCGTAATCCGCAGTAGGGACTCGTTACCGATTTGAACCTGAGTATTAGGAGCAAAGTCCAATTTATCAATTTTATCAATACCAAGAATCACTTCTACTGGTTTTTCAATTGGCGAAGCTGACTGACCCATCAAAGATAGCGACAGAAACGTCAAAATGAATGGAGTTAAAATGCATTTAATTTTTATTGAGCACCTCTTTTCTTATTTTCTTGAAGAAAGTAGTTCTTTGCTTCAGCGCGCTCGTCTTCGTCGATAACATCAAAAATATCAGTAGATTTAATCCTAACAATATCCTTATCACTATTATTTCTCAGAGAAAGCCACGGCCGAACCCCAGAGTAGGCAATCAACCAAATCAACTTTTGAGCTTGATAAGGAGTCAACTCTAGCGTCACTGTATTGAAGCGACTGAATACTTGAGCATTCATTTTTTTAATTTCACGAGGTGTTTTAATACCGTAAATAGGTAGTGAGTTCGTAATACTTTTCCCCGTCGATAATACTAGAATATCTTGAAGTACGGTCGAGGTTTTTTGCATGTCTTTGCGACCATTAGTAATATCTACAGGAGCTAGAATATCCACTCTATCTCCCGGCTTTATTAACTTAGAAACTGCCTGACGCTCGGTTATCTGAATAGCAAGCGCACGCCTGCCCCTGGAGACTTGACCAGAAAGACCCGTTTTCGCCCCTGGATTGGTTACACGAGGCTTAGTAATCTGCTCCCCCTTCATGATGGGAACTGTTGCCATTTTGTTTTCTATCGATTTTTTATCGTTGAAGTGACCTGGAGCCGCGAAAGACTTTGGAACTGTGATAAGAGTTACTTTTTTATCATCTAAAAGCTCTAGTTCGTTAATGTCTCGACTTGCGATTGCGACCGTGACGTCAGTCCCGTACTTACTAAAAAGCGCACTTTTCTCATCTTCTATGTAGGTATAGACCATGAAAACGGCAAGTCCTGCGATGATAAGTGCAAGTGTAAAGGCCCGTGTATTCACAGACAACCCCCTAAATTTGCGTTCTCTTTATCTTATCAAAGGTCAGTCTCTAAAATATAAAAGGGAAAAGTTGTCCCCTATTTCTGAGGGGTTAGTCATACTCTCTTAACGAAGAGAACAATTTCGCGGATCACTCTTGGGGTCTCTTATGCCATCTTGTTGACCATAGAGGGCCAGCCAATGGCCATTTTGAAGACTATAGGTTTCTCCACAAATACCATAAGCAGTAAAAACTCTGATGAAACTAGTCGCCCTTTCTTCCTCGGTAGCTTCCTCGCATGTCTCATCAGTACTACCCGTTAAAAACGAATTAAATTTAAAACAAGGCGCCAAAGGAGAACCTGTCGCGGCTCCTCCATCAGTTTTATCTTTAAATCCGATAACGCTCATCCCAACACTGACATAGCCGTCCTTAAAAGACTGAAGATCAGCTTGAGAGGGAAGATAGCTATTCCCCTTTATAAGGTAATAGAAATATCTCCTCGTCACCTTTTGCTGGTTAATAGAGACGTTAATGGAGTTTCCAACGTTAAATAGAATTGTATAAAGAAAAATAAGAAGCGGAAGAAAAACGAGGACTTCGAAAATGGCTTGTCCCTCTTGGTCCTTAAAAATAGTTGCTATCCGTTTATCAGCAGCCATTGTCACTCACAGTTGCATGCTCTTTACATCCTGAACCCGGGCCAACAGCAGTCATTGCATCGCAAACCCGGGAGAAGCACTCGGCCCTCGTCGGCTCCATTCCCAAGTAGGACTCACTCGCAAGCTGGAATTCAATTTTTGCCGCCGTTCCCGGAATAAGAATATTGGCGTTGTACTCTAGCCTAGGGCCTATAAAAAGATTTGTACTATTGCTCGTGTGAGATAGAGGCTCTTCAAACGTCAGTGTTGAGTCAAAATTATTAATAATTTCATCTAGCTGATAAGAGCCAAAAACCTCATTTGCAAAGACCTTTCCTTCACCGTCAGAGCCGTCTTTATTATTCGAATTAGCTTCGGAAACGAGGTAAGCCCTCGATGCTTGAAAAACAACATAGTGAACCAAGTAACCATTGGTATAGACGATCGCGATTTTAAAGAAAGAAAAGATAAAACCAAAAACTAAGGTGAGACTTACCAAAAATTCGATCGTAGATTGCCCATCTTCTTTATTAGTTAGTTGGATAAGGCTGGCCCCCAGAATTGAAAGTAAAAAATCGAGAAGTGCTGTCCTCGCTTGAATAAAAGGATGGATGTTCTCTCACAGGCGCTAAGCCGATGTCATCTGACAGGGGAACTACCGTAGAATAGCGATAATTAGTTCTAAGACCTTCGGCAATAGCCGTAAAGAAAGCCGAATCATCACCAAAGAATTCCTTAAAGGCTCTTGAGTTAAAAACTGTAGTTATGAAAGTAACCACTACAACAAGCAATAGAATATATTCCACTGTTGATTGGCCGCTTTGATTTAGAATTTTAAAATGTTTCTTACTTCCCATCCAAACACAATCCAAGAAATAGCAATGATGGGTGCATAGGCAAACTTTGTTCCATAAACACTTTTGAACGCCTTAAAATCCATCCTGACAGTTGCATTTCTTAGTTTATCAAAGTTTCGAGAGGTATTATAGATTAAAAGATAAAGACCAATAGCAATCGTCGAGTATATAAGCTTAAGAAAAAACTGTTCGTGATAAGGCTCTGGCACCAAGAGAAAGAAAGTGAAAAGAAATTTTGAATCTCCTCCCCCCATTATCTTAAGAACAAAAAGAAAAAAGCCAACGCCGAGAAAGACTAAGGGGTAAAAAAAAGTTTGAAACGAAAATGAAAACAGATTTGGATAAACAACAAGACACAAAAAATACAGGATTAAATTAAAAATAGACCAAAGATTAGCAATTTTACGATATTTCAAGTCCAGATAAGAGACGACGCTCAACTCGATCATCAGGACAGTAAGCAATACTGCAGGAAACATTTAGTTATCTACCTTATTTTTGTAGCCCGAGAAGAAACAACGATTGGGGCATACTCCTGTGCTTAACTCTTGGCTTAGTACCCAGGCAAGGCTCTTTACTGATTCAGACAAGCCCGTTCCAATTGCTCGAACCATACCAATCGAGATGAGTGACATAAAAGCAAAAATAAGAATGTATTCGACAGTTGCCTGACCAGAAGTTTTTTTCACAATTTCTATGATAACAAAATTATGGCTTTGCGACGACAAAGGAAAGGACCTACCTATAAAACAGGTAGGGATTCTTTAATCTCAAGTAAACTCAGTTCAACACGACAGTAATTCTAATTTTAAGCTAGAATTACTGTGTATCGATACTCTGTACCCAAGAGTCTGCCTTTCCAAAAACGCCATCGGTAATCTTACCTAGCTTCTCAGTAGCAGTATTCTTGAATTTAAAGACAATTAAGGCCACAACGGCAACGAGTAGAATGTACTCTGTTGAGGTCTGCCCTTCTTCATCTCTTAAAAAGTCTAAGACTAAGTTCTTCATACACTTACTCCAAATAAACATGTTACTTTCTATCGGTCATAGTTTGCTAAAGCTTTAGGGCCTTTTCCTCCATGAGGGATAAATACTTATAAGACTATTATACTCCAGTTTACGCTTTGCGCAAAACCTTTTCGTCTAATAAAAACAGTCAATTAGCACAAGGGTGAAAAAATTAGCCATTGAATAATGCATCGAATCCACGATATAATGTCATTGGGCTTTGTGGTTGGCATACAGTATTTCGCCCTACAATGCATATCAAGGAAGCGGTCCCTGGCCATGGTGAGCAAGCTCACAAAAGCGAAAGCTGGAAGTGAGAAGCCTTAAATGGTTACTAACTGCGTCCACCTGTCAAACGGCGGGCGGAGACTAATGCCAGCAAAGCCCACTTTTTTTCTCTCCCTTTAAATCACCTAACAAAATTGACAACTTGCTGCTCAGCCCTGATCATTTAACTATGGAGATTCTCAATAATCATCAGGAAATTGCAACGACTTGGGTAGAAAACTTGGCCATTGATGAAATCAATATGGACGAGTCTGGGATTATTGATATTCACGAGCATCTCAATCCTATTCATTTCCTAGAGGAATCTAGCATCAACTTTATGAATGAGCTGCGCGACTTAGTTGAGTTTTACTTAAGCCGCTTCAATCAATATAGAGGAGCAAATAGTCAGGGGCAGATTAAAATCTTTAAGATCTCTAATACCGTCAATGACTTTATGCTTTTTAGAAACTCTTTGAGATTAATTTTTGCAAGGAAAGCTAACGATATTGTTAGCATCGCTTTTATTTCTAACGGTAAAGATCTGTTGGCTCCCAGGCTTAAAATGAGCGACTCTTTTGGCCCTGAGGGCGTTCATGAGATAAGGGCTCACATTGGGCCATTCAATGACATTTCATGGAGATTTCAAGGTGAGCCAGTTGAGATGAAGTCAATGGTGAAGCACTACCTCACAGAGTTTATAAAGCAATCTGCTCAATAGTTACTACACTCTTCAATTAAAAAACTAAATAAACTTAACCCCATCTCCGGCGCCCTTACTTTTCTTGGAAGTCTGTCCATTTAGGCGATTGAACGTAAAGTCTAGAGAATCTTTGATGCTTGGTAGCTCTATATTTAAAAAACCCTCGATATTCGCTGTATCCATTTTGAAGTAGAGTTGGTCGCCGACTTGGGTATTGGTCGCACTGGCATTATAGGGAAAAGGCCAACGAGTCTTAGAAATGCGATCCTTGGCCAATCCAAATATCTCTCCGTAGGTTTTCGCAAACTCATAAACGTTACTTAAGTCACTACTAGAAACTTGAAAGAGACGATTTTTAACATCCTTATCAAAGCACATCCTCATCAGCATACCGAGGTAGTAAACGTCTAAGTAGCCAGTATGAATAAAACTATCCATGGCCAAAGCTTCGTTAGCATAGGCTTTTCTTTGAAAGTTCTCAAACCATGTTGGCCGGTTGGCAACAATACTGCGGCCATAAAGGCGGCTACAACGAAAGATCACGTAATTCAGTGATGTTTTTTGAATATAGAACTCTGCGGCTGCTTGAGTTTTCCCGTAGGTTGTTACGGCGTCCGGGATATCCATCTCAAAGTAGTTCTTCTTTTCTCCAGCAAATATAAATCCCGACGAAACATAGCAAATTTGAGCTTTATAGCGTTGACAGTATTCAGCAACATTGAAAAGGCCTGAAGTATTTAGAGCATCTGCCCTAGCTTCATTCTTATGGCAATCGTAAATAGAAGAAATACCTGCACAGTAAATAGCAATATCTGGCTTAAAGGCAAAGAGAATCAATTGGACCTCTTCTTTAGCGAGGACATCACAAGGGATTGTAAGAACTCCAGGAATAGTGATGGGGTTTTTGCGAAAAGTGCCAATAACTTTGTAGTCTTTCTTGAAAAATTCCGCCAGGTTCGATCCAATAAAGGAAGACACACCAAAGATGACGACGGTTTTTCTCTTGGTTTCTTCGGGTTGGTTTTCAGTATTATCAGTCATTATATCGCTCTATTACTTAATGATAGCCTTTAATTGAATACTCTTTAAAAAAAGCTTTAAAGCTCCTCTCTATATTAACATATTTAATGAGTGGGGTTAAACATACGTGATTGGGTAGGAAAAAAACGAAAAAATGCCCAAGCTTCATTCGAAGCTTGGGGCACTAAAAAAGAAAAAAGTTTATCCAAGTAATTTGAGGGCAGCGTTAGGTGCCTGGTTTGCTTGGGATAGTACCGAAGTACCGGCCTGAACTAAGATGCTATTTCGTGCTAAGTCCGCTGTTTCTTCGGCCACGTCTACATCTCTAATTCTTGACTTTGCAGCACTTAAGTTCTCATCACTGATCGCTAAATTATTGATCGTTGAAGAGAGCCTGTTTTGTGTTGCCCCAAGTTCCGCCCTAACTCCGTTAATCTGTACCAAGGCATTATCAAGCTTTTCAAGCGAGGTTTGTGCCCCCTCTTTGGTAATAACGGATTCTGCTGTAAGTGCAAGTGATGCCAGCGTTGTGTCTGCTTTCGTTCCATCATAGCGCAAGCGATCGAGTAAGGGGTTGTTATTAACTCCGACTTGGAATTCAAGCATTCCCCCTGAGCCATCGAGAAGATTGATCCCGTTGAACTCAGACGACTTTGAAATCCGATCAATCTCTTCTTTGAGTTGTTCGAATTCAATATTCGTGAAACCTCTCTCTGTATCACCGATCGTGTCAGAGGCAGCTTGCACTGACAATTCTCTGAGTCGAATGATGATGTTAGAAATTTCACTCAAGCCCCCTTCGGCCGTTTGTATCATTGAAATGGCATCGTTCGCGTTTCTCTTCGCTTGTCTACCACCTCTTATTTGCGCTTTTAAATTTTCACTAATAGCTAAACCTGCAGCATCATCACTAGCTCGCGTAACTCTTTCCCCCGAAGATAATTTCCTCAGGTTGTCGTTCATTCTCTTGTTTGACATTCCAAGAGAGCGTTGTGCCGCAAGTGACGGCGTATTGGTATTTATTCGTAGTCCCATGACTAATCTCCTCTACACATCTCTTACCTCCTGTAAATTGCCGCGGTCATCATGTCCGCCCGTTTTGTTAATAATAGTTTTCAATCATTGGGGATAAACCAACTTTTTCTTTTTTTTCTTAAACGTGTTTAAGCGATCATAACTTGCAGGTTAAATTTTCGCTTCGTCTATTCATCCAAATTTGTTATTCATCGTTGTCTCCATTACTTTTTAGTTAGATGTTACCCTTGAGCCGCTGACTGAATCAGAGCTAGTGCATTCTTAGTAGAAGCATTGGCCTGAGATAGTACTGAAGTACCTGCACTCATCAGAATATTATTTCTTGTGAGCTCAGCAGTTTCAGATGCGATATCTGTGTCTCTCACTCGTGAGTTGGCAGCAGATAAGTTTTCTACACTAACAGCAATGTTATTTACCGTTGATTGGAGTCTGTTTTGAAGAGCACCAAAGTCGGCACGAATACCTGACACAGAGATGATGGACTGATCGATTGATGATAGAGAGTTCTGTGCAGAAATCTTATCAGCTACCGAAGCCAGATTGAGTCCAAGAGCAGCGACGTTTACGTCAGCACTTGAAGCATCAAAGGTCAGTCTGTCAGTTATGGGGTCATTTCGTGTCCCAATTTGAATGTCAAAAACAGCCCCTGTTCCATTTAGAAGAGGAACACGGTTGAATTCCGTTGAATTTGCAATACGATCAATTTCTGAAGTCAATTGTTCGAATTCCACGTTAAGGAACTTTCTTTCAGTAGACCCAATGGTATCTGAAGCGGCCTGTACACCGAGTTCTCTAAGTCGAATAAGAATGTTTGAAACTTCACTTAAGGCACCCTCAGCAATTTGAACGAGAGAAATACCATCTTCGGCGTTTCTTTCGGCTTGCTTAAGGCCTCTCACTTGAGCTTTTAGGTTTTCAGAGATTGCCAAACCTGCGGCGTCATCTCCTGCTCTGTTGATTCTTTGCCCTGAACTTAATTTTTCCAATGACTTGTTCATTGAAAGACGTGTTCCCCTCAGATTTCTCTGGGCGTTGAGCGAGGCCACGTTCGTGTTAATTCGAAGTCCCACTTTATCCTCCTTGATAACGGGTTCCAGCAAAAAATATTTGTTGCTGGCGTGCCTACCGTAAATCTATCCATGACGTACTGGTGACACCTTCTAATTACTTATCGCCCTCCCCCAACGATTCTTTAAATAAAGGTGTATGCTTTTTATACATAGGCAAAATCTGCAAGCTCCTGATATTATTGATTAAAGTTGCAAAATGCCCGACGAAAATGATCCTTAAGTGATAAAAAAATAGGCAGTTGGTTTGGTTTTTGTCCAAGATTCAAACACAATATGTCCAATGAGCACTAAGAAGTGAAGATCTAGGAAAAAAGATGAATGTACATACCCTCAGTGACAAACCAGAAAAGATAGAGGAGTGCCTAGAGCTAATCACTCACTCTTTTAATTATCCTGATGATTACTCCTATAAGGAAGACTTCGCCCTACTGGTAGATCAGAGTAATCACGGCAACTGCTATTTTATTGAGCAAGAAGGCGTCGTTGTGGCGACGCTGTTTACTCTGCCAAGACAACTCCTTTATAAAGATCTTCAACTTCCAGTGCTTTTTCTAGGAGGAATCAGTGTTAAAGATGAAAACCGTGGAGGAGGGCTTTTTCGCTCGCTCCTAGAAACAGTCAGTCTTCTCAACTCCAATTTCGCCCTTTTTCTTCTCTGGTCAGATCTTTCAAGCCTTTACGAAAAGTTCTCATTCCATGAATTTGGGCTTATAGAAGAGGTTAGAACCAATCCTTCTCAGACACTCAAGCCAGGTAATAAGGCCAACGAAAATCAGCTCAGGGCCCTTTATAATGACCTGTCAGAAGATTTTCTGATACCGCAAAGAAGCTCTAAAGAATGGCAATTGCTTTTATCATCACCCTCTATTGAGTTTCTTCAAGATGAAACAGGATCGAGTTACTTTGTAGGCAAGGGCTTCGACCTTCAAGGCATCTGCCACGAATTACACCTTATGAACGAGGAGTGTTCTCCTCAAGCTCAAAAATATTGGAATTACTCACCTGAGGATAAGGCGGAAAACTTACGCTACATGGGTTTTCTTAGGCTAGGAAACCTTGAAACCTTGAGTGAGTTTATAGAAAGCACGAGTAAGGGACGCTTAAAAATTGTAGAAAAAATAGAATCTCTTATTAGAGTTGAATTTGATGGGGAAATATTTGAATTAAGTGACAAAGACTTTATTCAAGGCTTATGGGGACCGGGTAAAGTAACGGAGTGGCTATCACTAGTTCCTCCTATTCGAATCATGGGATTTGACTCGATTTAGCTATTTTTGCAGCTTCAAAAACCCAACGGAAAAGGAGGAGAATCCTAGAAACCAAAATATCCAACAAACTGTGGGTACCTCACTCCAGTGGGAAAGATTCTGAGTTCCACCTGAGACAAAAACTCCAGAACCAATAAAGACACAAGCCAAAACTGAATAAGCCAAGAAAATGATCGAACTATTAATCATCCGAGCGCTATCCTCGTGCCCGGTAAGGATTAACTCAACTCCATACTTCTTTCTCGAAAAGTCTTTTAAAAACCACTTCAAGTGGCGAGGAATAACTCTCGCGACAGATAAAATATCTTTAGCGGCCCACAAACCTTCTTCTAAAAGTTCTTCTTTACTGAAACTATCTTTAATAATCTCGTCGATATCCTCTTCCATCATAGCGTACAGATCAAAGTCTTGACCGAGGGATCTTCCAACTCCATCCAAGGTAATAAGGGCCCGAAATACCACAAACCATTCTCTCGGTAGGAAGATCTCGTGCCGACGAAGAGTAGAGAGCACTGCTTTTAAGACTTCACTAAAATCGGTTTGTTGGACAGTAAGACCAATAAAAGGAGATAAGGCATCTCGCACATCTCCTATTAAAAGATCTATGTCTGGAATTTTATCGTATTGTGCCACCTCTAAAAATTCGTAAACAACATTTTCGTAATTAAAGTTAATGAGCGAATAAATAATCGCAATGAAGTTCTTGCGCCCTTTTTTTGAAAGCGTGCCCATTAAGCCAAAATCAATGATGCCAATTTTTTCATTTTCTAAGTAAAAGAAATTCCCTCCATGCAAATCTGCGTGGAAGAATCCGTCATGAAGAAAGGTCTTTAGAAAAATTTTGAGTCCCTCCTCAAGCTTTGGCCCTAATACTTCTGTTTTACTGGCTAGCCCAAGCTGATCGCTAAAAGGAATGCCCTCTAACCTTTCCATCACCAAAAGGTCTCGCGAGGCATATTCTAAATAAACCTCAGGAACATAGAGCAGGGTCTCGTTATCGTGAGCCTGAAGAACTTTTCTGAAGCGATTGCAATTAAGGGCTTCAATATTGAAATTAAGCTCATTGGCAAAGCTCAAGCTAAAATCTTTTACGATTTTAGAGACACCTAAATACTTAACTTCTTCCGATGCTTTTTCGGCCTGCATGGCCATGAAGCGTAAAATAGAAAAATCAGTTTCCATCATTCTTTCGATATCTGGTCTTTTAACCTTAAGAACAACTTGCCTACCATCTAGAAGCTCGCCCTTAAAAACGACCCCAATTGAAGCTGTTCCAATGGCGGTTGGGTCAATTGACTTGAAAACTGTCGAGATCGGCTGACCTAAAGAGAGCTCAATTTGCGCTTCAACTTCGCTAAAGGGAACAGATTTAACTTTGTCCCTTAAAAGCTTCATTTCATCGATAAAGGCAGCATCAAATAAATCCTCCCTGCTCGAAAGTATTTGACCAAACTTAATAAAAGCTGGACCAAGCTCCTCAAAGCACAACCTGAGCCTATAACCGAGAACCTTCGGCCAATTCTTCTCGGTCTCTGAATTCAACTCTTCCTTGATTCCTTTTTTTGACTTGGGTAGGACAAAGTTCGGAATTTTCGATGTAATACCGAGGGAGATAAACTCATCAAAGCCATGCTTAGCAAAAACTAAAACAATTTCACGCATTCGGCTAACATTTCTGAAAGTCTTACTTATTCCGATACCTGTCTTTATTAAGTCCATTTTGTAATTCCTTTAACTTAATTTATACCGCTATGGATAAGGAATTACGACCATGCAAGTCTGGCTTTTCCTGTAAGAGCAACCCCCTTCAGGTGCCCAAGCCACTATTTAACCATCAATAAGCGACAAGTTGCAGCAATCCATCGTTTCACGTGTTCTTAAAGTTTGATGGCCTCGTCTTTTTTCGCTAAAGTGGGAGCTTATGCTTAGAGGGATAATTTTAACTATTTTGATACTTAGCGCAAAAGTCGAGGCAGTTGAAACCTGTAGCAGGCTTGCTGTCATAAATTATCAAGAAGTGCTTGTAGATACGAACTCCACTGAAAAAGGAGAAGGACTCCGTTTTCACATAGAAAAAGATCCCGTTGCAAAAAGCTACTTGGATACCTACCAAGAGGGCAGTCAGATTAGATGGCAGAATGCTGTTATGGGAACTGTAGGAACAAGTATGATGCTTGGTGGAGTTTTTACTAATGACTCTGGCAGAAAAAGGACTCTCCTAATTGGTGGTGCAACAGTCATGATTATTAATTTTCTTATGGCAAAGACGCTTGATACGGCAAATGAATCTAACCTCATCAAGGCTATCGAAGAGTATAACAAGAGAAATTTACCAAAAATATACTTTAATCCCGAGCAGGACAGTAGTAAAAGTACTGGTCCGGGAATTACGATGGCCATTGAAAAAAGCTGGTCGTTTTAAAGAAAGAATAAAAGGAAACAATCTTCAAAGCAGAAGAGACTAAAGGATCAAACTAAATATGGTAGAGCAAGTACAATCAGTTCACTGTTACAAATGTCAAAATGACTTGGACATTAGTTCTGGTATTGCTCTCAGTCGGCACGAGGAGTGTCCAAAATGTTTTGCAAATCTTAGATGCTGTCGAATGTGTCAATTTTTTGATAAGGCGGCATACAACGAATGCCGAGAGCCAATGGCCAACAGAATTCTAGAAAAAGAGACAGCTAACTTTTGTGATTACTTTAAGGTTGGCGGCGCTGGAAAAGCCGGAAACGATAAAGATCAGTTAGTAGACGCTGCAAACTCACTTTTTAAAAATTAAAAGGATATATATGAAAAATGAAACACCCATTACAAAACAAGGCTACGAAGCAGTCCTGGCAGAGCTAGATCACCTGATCAAGGTTGAAAGAGAGGAAATCAAAGTAGCGATTTCTGAGGCAAGAGAGCTTGGTGACCTAAAAGAAAATGCTGAGTATCATTCTGCAAAAGAGAAGCAGTCCATGATAGAAGGAAGAGTCTCCCAACTTCAAGGGGTCATGGCCACAGCTCAAGTTATCGATACAGCTAAGCTCAATTCTGATAGAGTCGTCTTTGGAGCTTTCGTCACCCTAAATGACGTAGAAAAAGACCAAACAGTTCGTTACCAGATCGTTGGAGATATTGAGTCTAACTTCTCTAAAGGAAAAGTTAGCTTTCAAAGCCCGCTTGGCAGAGCCCTTATTGGAAAAGAAGAAGGGGATACTGTCATCGTAAAGGCACCAAAGGGTGATATCGAGTACGAAGTAGAGTCCATTGAGTTTGGCGCAAATTAACTGGTCTTCTCCGGTTAGAAGTCTGATTGGAAAAAGAAAGAGTAAGACTATCGACAAACTCGAGTCCTGTGGTTTAGACAGCCTTTCAGACCTTTTATGGATTTTTCCCTTAAAAACTCTAATAATGCCGCCAATCAGCAGCTTTAGCAGAGCGCAGGATGGATCTTATTTTAAAGGAATAGGAAAGGTTCTTAATTTTCGTCACCAACCCAACTTCAGAGGGTCGGGAAAAGGAAGGGCCCCACTTTCAAATGTAACTGTCATTTTTCAAGACAGGTTTTCTCAAGCAACGCTGTCGTGCAAATGGTTTAACTGCTACCCCTCAGCAGTCAGCTCCTTAAAAGAGCTTGATTACGCTTTAATATCAGGTGCAGTCTCCAGCTACTTAGGTGTCACGCAACTGGTAAGTCCTGAATATATTCAAATAACAAAGAACGAATTCGATCAGGATAAAGATCATTGGCTGGCCAGCGGCGAAGACCAAGAAGACGAAGTAAAAGTTTTCTATCCAACTATTCAAGGAATTTCCCCTTCACATCTTGGTGGTCTTTTTCAAAAAATTCCAGATGAACTATGGAAAGATATCGCTGATTTTTTACCTAATGAGGTGAGAGATAAAAGAAAATTAATCTCACTCGGAGAAGCCTTTAATAGAATCCATGGTAAATCAACAGGGGATAACTTAGATGCCAAGAGCCTTGATGAAGCAAGAAGAAGACTCATTTACGAAGAGTTCTTTACCGAGCAAGTTAAACTGCTCACGAGAAAAGAATTACTCAAAGAAAAGCAGGCGATAACTTTTAAGAATTTAAACTGGGAAATATATAATAAACTTTTCCCCTATTTATTAACACAAGGGCAGTCTCAGGCACTCGAAGAAATTACCTGCGACCTAATGAGTGGAAGTCCTATGATGCGGCTCATTCAAGGTGATGTGGGTAGTGGAAAAACAACAGTCTCCTTCATTGCCTCGAGACTCGTTATCAATGAAGGCTACCAAGCTGCTCTAATGTGCCCGACGGAGTCATTAGCTCTTCAACACTATCTGACAGCTAAAGAGACTTTTGGAGATTCAATCACAATTGAATGTCTTGTGGGCAGTTTAAAGAAGACTGAGAAAGATGACATTCTAGCCAGGATGGCTTCAGGTGAACTCGACTTCGTTATAGGCACCCATGCTCTCTTTCAAGACAGTGTGCGCTTTAAAAAGCTTGGCCTAGTCACCATAGACGAGCAGCATAAATTTGGGGTAGCTCAAAGGCTCAAACTTGTTAATAAGGGAGAAGGTGTTCACTGTATGCTTATGACAGCGACGCCAATTCCTAGATCTCTTAGCTTAACCCAATACGGGGACCTAGAGATTTCTACAATTAAGTCGATGCCTTCTAATCGAAAGGGAACCAAGACCCGGATAGTTAGTCCCGACACCTACGCAAAGTATCTAAGTTTCTTAAAAACCAGAATTGAGATGAAGGAGCAAGCCTACGTGGTAGTGCCTGCAATCGAAGAAAGTCTTGCTCAAGACATGCTCAATCTCGAGTTAGTTCTTAAAAAATACAGAGAGTACTTTCCGCAATTTATCGTTGAAGGATTACACGGAAAAATGAAGCCTGAAGAAAAAAATGAAGCTTTTTTGAAGTTTAGAGAGAAAGAAATAGATATTCTAATAAGCACATCTGTAATTGAAGTCGGGATAAATAATCTCAATGCGACTGTTATGGCTATCTTAAATCCAGAACGATTTGGACTTTCCTCACTACACCAAATGAGAGGAAGAGTCGGCAGAGGAGACAAGCCGGGCTTTTGCTTTCTTGTGAATGACAAGGCCATCCAACCCCACGCTCTCGGCCGCTTGAAAGTTATAGAATCAAGTAACGATGGCTTCATCATTGCGGAGGAAGACCTAAAAATGAGAGGTGAAGGTAATATTTTTGGAAAAGAACAGTCAGGAGAGAGGTCAACCAAAGTTCTCGCCTCACTTATAGATCACCAAGATAGCCTTAATGCGGCCAAGGAAGATGTGGAGACAATAAGAGACAAATTCCCATCTCTTTTTATGCAAATTAAGAAAAAAGTGGCAGAGGACGACATTCTTCTAAAAACAATATAAAATCAAACCAACAAATCCTCTTCATATAACAGCAATAGAGTCGATATGATTAAATTTGAAATCTATTCAAACGATGAAAATATTCCGCCCTCTCCAGTTTCAATCTACTACCCCGTTTTTCTTATCGGTAACACATCAAGATGCCACTTGAGACTTCGATCAACAGATAGACAATTTCCTTGCATTCGATGTGAAATCAAAGAATCTAAAGTCTATTTCGAGACAACAAGTGATCTTGCTTTCCTGCTCAATGGTAAAAAGGTTCTAGGTCTCGTTACAGTTCAAGTAAATGATTTGATAAAGCTAAATACCGAAAGCTTCAGAATTATTGAAGTCGTCCCAAATTCCGATATGTCCGAGCTCAATCATGAAGCCCTGTATGATAATTTTTATACTCATAAAGAAGAATTCGAATCAGTTTTAGGGGCGATAGAAAAAGAGCTCATATATAGTAATGACGATCTATTCGCAGGGAATTCGCCGAAAGAGGCTGGAGAATAAAAATGAATTTTGCAGGATTTACAGAGCAAACATTCATCACGGCCAGTGGAGTTTCTCTTCACTACGGTACAAACTTTACTAAGGACGAAGCTCAAAAAAAACAAGTCGTTGTTCTTAATTATGGGCTTGTTTGTAATGTAGCTCACTGGAAGTATCAAATCCCTTTTCTTCATGAACAGGGATATAATGTGGTCTATCACGATTACAGATTTCACTTTAGGAGTGGTCGCACCCCTGATATCAGCGACCTCTCATTTGAAAAAATCTCCCAGGATATGCTTGAGCTACTAGACTCTCTTCACGTGCACTCTGCCGTTCACTTAGGCCACAGTATGGGTGTCAACACGACCCTAGACTTTTGCCGTAGACACCAAGAGAAAGTAGACGGAATGGTGCTTATCTCAGGCACAGTCCTTCCACCTCAAGACGTTCTCTTTGATTCAAATTGGATGGAGATTATTCAACCAGTTTTAGAGGTTTTATTAGATAAGTACCCTAAGCTTTATAAGAATATTTGGAAGACTGGCCACCTCAATCCTTTGGCGACTCACTTAGTCCACCGTGGGGGCTTTAATACGAAGAATGTTCCTATACAGTTTGTAGAGCACTATCTGAAAAAAATAGGAGAGCTTAGCCCTGAAGTCTTTTTCCAGTTACTAAAAGAAATGAAAAATCATGACATTGTTACTAGGCTAGAATCAATCCAAACTCCTGCCCTCATTATGGGAGGAGATAAGGATCAGGTGATTCCAAATTTTTTACAAAGAATTTTATGCGATCAACTCCCTCACTCAAAGATGTATGTAATTAAAGATGGAAGTCATGTGCCTCAGGTCGATTTCGCCGATACTGTAAATGAAAGAATTAAGATTTTTATTGAAGGTCTATCTTAGGTTTGGTGAGCAAGGTAATCCAATAGTGGATTAAAGAGTCTTTTCATCGCCGCATTTATTTGAGACTTCTTATACTCGATGTGACTAGCCTCACCCTCTGAGTTTATTTTATGAGCGTGTTTGTCGACTATCTGAACCTCATAAGGATAAAAGAATCTAATATCTCTAGCGATAAGAGAATAATCCATTGCTAGAATTTTCTTGGCCAATTCTCTTTCTCTCTCGCCTTTTGCTTCTTTTCTGAGTTCTATAAACTCTTGGAGAAAAGGATTTTTATATTTTATCAGGTGTCTGCATGTAAACTGAATAGCTGAGTAACCGCTTAAGCTATGAGAGTTTCGATCATCAGCATCTGCTCCAAAAGAGCTCTCTAGAACCTCTCTCTCCATAGCCTCAATAAACTTCTCTTCACTCAATCCATTTCTTAGGGCAAATTTAATAAGATTTGAGTGCTTTTCTTTAAAGCTTTTGAGGTCAATAAGTGAGTTCAATGAGCGACTCGGCTTAACATTGTGAGGAATGATCACGTAGTTTTCTATTAAAAACTTGATAACCCTTAAGGTATCAAAGCGAGATTCTGTTACAATCCTTACTCCTACTCGATCAAAGAGCTCTTCCGCCACATTCTCGGCCTTGTGAAGTAGTTTGATAATGACTGAGTCTCTCGTCTTTTTTGACTTTGTCTCGAACTCAACAAGGGGAACCTTTGATAACCTTTCCCCACTATCTGATTTGGCAAAAAATAGATTCTCGCCACTACGCTGCAAATACTTATAAAATCGATCAAAAATTTGAGTCTGAATCTCGCTGAAATAATTTGATCTTAGATCTTTGTCAACGTGGAGAATTGTATGCATTACCTTCAATACAATTTCGGCCCAAAGAGTTTCTTCGTGATTCGTTCCTTCTTTGTTGCCAGTAGCCGTTAAGAAAAGATCACTAATGTCAGTAATCATGATGATGCTATTAGGGATCTTTATATCGAGCCCCTCTCCACTGCCTTCGGCCAGGAAGTAGCGTCTGATAAATTGAATTGCCTCTTGAAAGTTACCAAATAGTTCTGCTTGAGCGACAGGGTCATTTGCCCCTAAGCCGTAACCTACCAGGAAATTTTGAACCATGTCCGAGTCGGTCATGTGCCCTATAAAATACTTTGAGTCCAGTGCTGATCGACCACCGACAACAACCTCCAAGGACTCCCAATCAAATAGATATCTAGACAAATAACTTGGTCTTTCCATAAAGCTTCATTAACCTATTAGTGCTCCCACAATTCAGGGATGTGGCATTATAGCCGCGGTCTATGAAAGAGGAAAATGCACCAAGTCTTTTGAATCGAGGAGGCTTCTTTAATTTAAAGGCTTACTCTTTTTCGATGGCCCTCACTTTTTATCAGAAACTAATTTACTCCAAACTCTGGTCATAAAAGTTAAATCACAAAACATCAGTCTCAATGACACGGCACCCAGCATTGAAAATCAAGCCGGTCTGTAGCATCACAATATTAGTTTAAAATTCTCACTTGACTTACGCATGACTTACGCACAAAATATAAAAAGTCAGAAGAAAAGCCGGTTTCGTTGTCTATTTTAGATCAAAGTCTAATGATTACGATATCTTGCGATTATTCGTAGTGACGCGTTCCTTGCTCCCAAGAGTGAGGATTTGAGAGGTGCCAAGGCGTTGTGCTAGTGCTATTTTTTAGGGACACACAACACACTAGGTACTTTTTAAGTTAGGAAAACTTAACCCCCTTTAGGAGACACTCACATGGCCGTTTCAAAAACCCCTGCAGCGAGTAGCGAAAACAAGAAAAAAGCACTCGACCTCGCTCTTTCAACAATTGAAAAACAATTTGGAAAAGGCGCTATCATGAAACTTGATGGCGGCGTTCAAGATAAGATCCCATCAATACCAACGGGGTGTTTAAGCCTCGATCTTGCCTTAGGCATAGGCGGTATTCCCAAGGGAAGAATTATTGAAATTTATGGACCTGAGTCTTCAGGTAAAACGACTCTTACTCTTCACATTGCGGCTGAAGCACAAAAGCAAGGTGGCACAGTGGCCTTCGTTGATGCTGAGCACGCTTTAGATACGGGCTACGCCTCTAAGCTTGGAGTAGATATTCCCAACACTCTTATTTCTCAACCGGACTCTGGTGAGCAAGCTCTAGAAATAACAGATATGCTTGTGAGATCTGGTGCAGTTGATCTTCTCATTATCGATTCTGTCGCAGCCCTTACACCAAGAGCTGAGTTGGAAGGAGATATGGGGGATTCACACATGGGTCTTCAGGCAAGGCTTATGTCTCAAGCCTTAAGAAAGCTTACCGGTAGTATTTCTCGTTCAAACTGTACGGTTATCTTCATCAATCAGTTAAGAATGAAAATTGGGGTCATGTTTGGAAACCCAGAGACAACCAGTGGTGGAAACGCTCTGAAGTTCTACTCTTCAGTCAGACTTGATATTAGACGAACTGGAGCCATTAAAGATGGAGACAACATTGTCGGTAACAGAACAAAAATTAAGGTCGTAAAAAATAAAATTGCCCCACCCTTTAAGCTTATCGAATTCGATATTATGTACGGTGAAGGAATCTCACGCCATGGTGATGTGCTAGACTTAGCCGTAACTAATGGAATCGTTGAAAAAGCTGGTGCTTGGTTCTCTTACGAAAATGCAAAAATTGGACAGGGTCGTGAGAACTCAAAAAACTACCTTAAAGAAAATCCAGATATTTTAGCTGAAATTGAGAATAAAGTACTTTCTAAGTACGGTCTTCTCGAAGGCCAAAATGGTGTTCCAGAAAGCGTGGATACGGCCACTGGCGAAATCGTCGAAGAAGAAGAAACCCCTAAAAAATCTAGTCGTAAGAAAAAGATTATTCAGTAATTAAACGCCGGCCCGAAAGGCCGGCTTTTTTTTGGCTTGCTATGGATGAATCTCAAAGAAAAAAATGCTATTCCTATTCTATTCGTCTTCTTGGAAAGAAAGATTACTCCCAGTATAAAATGCGTCAAAAGCTTCTTGGACGTGACTATGATATCGAAATAGTCGAAGACGTTCTAAGAGAAATTACTGATAAGAAATACCTACGCGAAGAGCTCTATATCGAGGGAAGAATCAAGGGATTCATCAGGAAAGGCTACAACACCAAGGCTATTTTATACCGACTCTCCCAAGAGAATTGCTACGCGACGCAGGAACAGATTAAGGACATTTACACTTCGATGGAATCTAACCCCAGCGATCAGCTCCATCAATTAATCATGAAAAAGGTACGAATTGATTACGACTTTGTTAGAGACAAAGAAAAGTTAAAACAAAAGACCCTTCGCTATGTTGCCTCTAGGGGTCACAATATAGGAGAAGCCATGAGTATTTACCCAGATGTACTGGCACAGTATATTGAAGAGCAAACTTAAACTAACAAACTTCCTATGTGACTACTTTTAAATTAATTCGATCACCAATCCAAACCTTCTGAAATTCCATATAAAAGCCCTTTGAGTGTAATTTTGACTAGCATTATGTTATCTTGGGCTGGTTAGAAACCTAGCTCGAAATACAGGTCAATTTTATGAAAGTTCAAAAAATCAGAGAAACTTTTTCCAATTATTTCATTTCTAAAGGTCACGAAAAAGTCACATCTTCGCCTCTAGTGCCGCTAAATGATGACACCCTTCTCTTTGCTAACGCTGGGATGAATCAGTTCAAAGATATTTTTACAGGCTCAATAACACCTGAACATAAAAAAGCCGTTACCATTCAAAAAGTCGTTCGCGCAGGTGGCAAACATAATGATCTCGAGAACGTCGGCTTAACGGCCCGTCATCATACGTTCTTTGAAATGCTTGGAAACTTTTCTTTTGGAGATTACTTTAAGGAAGAAGCCATTAGCATGGCGTGGGAATTCCTAACTAAAGAATTAAGTATTTCACAAGATAAACTATACGTTACTGTCCATCACACTGACGACGAGGCTTTTAATATTTGGGAAAAGAAGATCGGGATACCAGCTTCTAGAATTTTTAGAAAAGGTGATAAAGATAATTTCTGGGAAATGGGTGACACAGGTCCCTGCGGACCCTGTAGTGAAATCTTCTATGATCATGGTGAGAAATACTCCACTCCAAACTTCAAACCTTCAGCTGAGCAAGACCTTCTTGATGACGAGCAAAGGTACGTAGAAGTTTGGAACCTCGTTTTTATGCAATTTGAAAAGGATGGAAAAGGTGGACGCAAAAAACTACCCAACCCTTCGATTGATACTGGAATGGGCCTAGAGCGAATAGCAGCTGTCCTCCAAGGAGTTTACTGGAATTATGATACAGACACCTTTGCCCCCATCATTTCACAGATCGAAAAGGTAAGTGGAAAGTCCTACACGGTCGAAGAAAATAGGTCATCAATACGCATCGTCGCTGACCATATTCGTTCCTGTACAATGCTCATAACTGATGGAGTTCTACCGTCTAACGAGGGCCGAGGATATGTCCTCAGAAGAATAATAAGAAGGGCCGTCCGTCATATGCGAAACCTAGAAGCACCCAAAGGTTCTTTTTGGCAGCTAGCAAGAGTTGTTCTAGACGGTCTTGGTACAGAGTATCCACAAAACAAGGTGAATCTCAGCCTCGCCGAAAAGCTCCTAAAACTAGAGGAGGAGAAGTTTCTCGAGACGCTAGAGCAAGGACTCAAGTACCTAGAAGAAGCTATCAAAAATGACATAAAAGACGATACCCTCGATGGAAATAAAGCATTTATGCTTTATGATACTTATGGCTTTCCCCTTGATCTCACCGAAATTATTTTGCAAGAAAGAAACTTAAAGCTAGATCATACTGGGTTTTCAAAAGCAATGAAAGAGAGAAAAGAGGACTCTAAAAAGTCTTGGAAAGGTGCTGCAAATGTCGATGATAAAGTTTTTTTCGCGGCAAAAGAGGCCTGTGGAGAAACTAAATTCATTGGACATAAAGAACTAGAATGTAAGGCGAAGCTCTTAAAGGTCATAGACCTCGGAGAGACCAGTGGATTAGTCTTTGACCAAACTGTCTTCTACGCCGAGGGTGGCGGTCAAGCAGGCGATACTGGTTCAATCTTAATAAATGAATCTGAGTTACGGATTATTGATACCCAAAAGCCTGTTGATGGACTTTTCGTTCATTTTTCAAAATCAAATAATAAGTATTCGGAGGGAAGTGAATACACGCTGAGAGTCGACAAAAAAAATCGAAAGTTGACGGCGAGGAATCACTCAGCCACTCACCTTTTGCAAGCAGCTCTTATTAAAGTTTTAGGTGATCATGTAAAGCAAAGTGGATCAATGGTGACCAATGAAAGACTAAGGTTTGACTTCACTCACATGCAGGCAGTTTCAAAAGAAGAAATTCAAAAAATAGAAGACTTAGTCAATAACGAAGTCGAAATGGCTCACAAAGTAGAGGCGACTGAGACGTCTATGGAAGATGCCCTCACCAGGGGTGCTCTCGCTCTATTTGGCGAAAAGTATGGGGACAAAGTCAGAGTTTTAGAAATGGGTGGTTTTTCTACAGAGCTATGCGGGGGAACCCATGTTGAAAACACTCGTGAAATTGGATTATTCACAATCATCTCGGAATCTTCGCTCTCAACAGGAGTAAGACGTATGGAGGCCACAACGTCTGACAATGCCATTAAGCGCCTAAAATTACGAAGCACCCTTTTAGCTGATCTAGAACTCATCACTTCCGCAAAGGGTAAAGACGTCTTAAAAAAGGTAAAAAGCCTCTTTGACGATGTAAAGAAGTCACAAAAAGAATTAGAGAAAGTTAGGAATGAACTCACGGCCTCTAAATCACAGGACCTTTTTAATAATCCTGAAACAATAAAAGACAAACTTCTCTTTAAATATGCTGAGGTACCGAGTGGATCTGATCTTCGAAAACTCTCAGATGCTTTTATGGACAAGAACCCCCAAGGAGCCGTCCTTATTAGCTGTATTACAGACAATAAAGTAGCGGTTCTCTTAAGAGGCCCAAAGAAGGGAGGAATCCCTTGCAATACTATCCTAAAGGACTCACTTGATATCATCGAAGGAAGAGGTGGTGGTAGACCTGATATGGCCCAAGGATCTGGTAGTGCAAAAAACCTATCTCAGTTTATTGAGAAAACCAAAACTCTTATCAGTGATTCACTGTAGGGAAATTAAGTATGAAAACACTTACCACCATTGCTGCCCTGATCAGTCTCGTTTTCTTAACAGGATGCCAAAAAAATAATACGGGAGAGGGTAACAATAATATTTTACATTATCCCTTATCCGGAGAAATCAGTACCCTGGACCCAGCAAATAGCTACGACGTTATTTCTGCAACTGTTATTTACCAAAGTGTTGAGCCCTTGTTCCAGTATCACTATCTCAAAAGGCCCTACACTCTAGAGCCACTCATCGCGGCGGAAATGCCAAAGATAGAGCAAAACGGCTTACGTTATATAATTAAGCTCAAAAAGAACATTCGCTATCATGATGACCCTATATTTAAAGGAAAACCAAGGTATGTAAAAGCTCAGGACTTTGTAACACAGATCAAGCGCTTGGCTTTTATCCCCAACCGCTCTAACGGCTGGTGGCTTTTCGATGGAAAGATTAAAGGACTCAATAAATTCAGAAAACAAGTGAAATCTGACTTAAACCTCTTTGTTAAAACAGATGTTGAGGGCTTAAAAACTCCAGATGATCACACCCTTGTAATTGACCTGAGAGAGCCTTACCCTCAAATGATGGTAGCCCTTGCTATGAGCTTTACCGCACCAGTTCCTATAGAAGCAGTTATCGGCTATAACAACAAACTCTCAGATAGAATCATCGGTACCGGTGCCTACATGCTCGACAACTGGAACCGTCTCTCTGGATTATCCCTAAAAAGAAATCCCCATTATCACGAGAACCGCTATCCTTCTGAAGGTGATCGACTGGCCAATAGTAAGGGCTTGCTAAAAGACTCCGGTAAAAAGTTGCCTTTTATCGATGGTATTGAATTTAAGATTATGAAAGAGAGTCAGACTCGCTGGTTAAACTTTCTTAGCCAAAAAATTCACGTCCTTAGTAATATTCCTAAAGATAACTACGATGCGGCGCTTAGCCCTCGAGGAGATCTGTCGAAAAGCCTACAGAAGAAGGGCGTTAAGCTTCAGGCTTATTCGACCCTTACTTTTTGGTGGTTGTCTTTCAACATGCGAAACTCCATTTTTGCTAAAAACAAAAACCTGAGACTAGCTATCGCTCATGCTTTTGATTATGACCGCTACATAAAACTATTTACGAATAATATCGGCCAACTTGCAAACAGCATCTATCCTCCCGGCTTACCGGGCTACAATCCTAACAGAATCCTTCCCTATAGCTACGATCTAGAAAAGGCGAAAGCCTTTCTCAAAAAGGCTGGTTATCCAAATGGAAAAGGGCTTGGCGAGTTAACTTTTGATGTGAGAGGTACCAGCGCCACCAACAGACAGCAAGGTGAGTTCGTAAAGGCTCAACTAGATAAGATTGGAATTAAAGTAAGAGTTAATACCAACACTTTTCCTGATTTTCTAAAGAAGGCAAAATCAGGAGAGCTTCAGTTTTGGCAAGATGGCTGGGCGATGGATTACCCTGATGCTGAAAACGTATTGCAACTACTTTTAACGAAGAATCATAGCCCAGGACCAAATGCTACCTACTATAGCAACCCAACCTTTGATTCCCTTTTTCAGGAGTTAAAATTTCTTCCGGAAGGGAAAAGAAAGTGGAAGCTTATGGAGGAGATGGAAAAAACAGTTATTGATGATTTACCTTGGATCATGCAGTACTACGCGAGAAACTATGTTCTTTACCATGGAAACCTTTCTAACTTTCGCCATAGTGACATCATTTACAACAATATGAAGTACTTACGTCTAAACAACCGGTAATTTCTTCCTCCTCTAGCACTCTATAAATCAGACGCTTCAAGCAGAGGCCTAATGATTCCGAAATAGTAAAAGGGCGATTAACGCCCCTTTTATTAAAGAGGAAACATGAAGAGAAGATACCTGCAAATCTTACCATTCATTTTATTTTTCTTCACGGCATCCATGGGATTCGCACGTGAATATATCATCTACTCAATAGCGCAAGATGTTCCCATGGGAATGGAAAATGAAATCATCAATAAAAACTTCTATGTGAATATGGGCGCCAAGCAAGGGCTAAGCGAAGGCTCTGTACTAGATGTTTATAGGGTTATAAGTCGACTTGATACTTATGAAACAAAAAAGAGATACACTCACCGGGTTAAAATTGGAGAACTCGAGGTTCTTCACGCAGAAGAGAATTCGGCGATTACTGGTCTTAAAAACGTTAATCCAAATAGCGAAAGAACATTTTTTGAGGTTCCCGGCTTAATGATCGGTGATCATGTTGGGGTTAAGGTTGATTAATTTGCAGTTCGAGAAACGGAATGAAGTACTGCCCTTCTCTCCTTTAGCATTTCAATCATAGATTTTACTGACTTAATGACTTTTTCCATTCTTTCTTTTTCTTTCTCACCAACAGTATCATTCTCTTTTAGTGCCTTAGAGAGGAAGCTACTCATACCTTGTGCCACAACCAACTGATTGCTTATATCATGTAAAAACTTTCTCTCACCGAGAGCCATCTCTTCAATTGTCATTTCACTCTCTTGTGATGAATTCAACTATAACTCCTGATTACTCTAAATAATATTCCCCTATTATAAAGCAATTCAAGTTTATATCAATTAAAAGATATCGGTATATATTTCTGCCAAAATATTAAGGTGGGTTACTCGCGCAAGCAGCTCCCCATTTTGAATATCGATCATTTCTGCCTCAATAAAATATTCTTGATCCATAATCGCCTCTATTCCTTCGAAAAGTATACGGTCTATCTTGGTACCAAAGGCATAGCCCTTAAAATGAAAGCATGCCCATATTGTCTCACCCCTGCTGCTGTATCCCTCGAGAGTGCTTATTACTATTAGGCTCTTTTTTTTGAAGGTGGTAAGATTAAATCCAGTATTTAAGGAATTGTATGACAATTTTTGATCTCCTTTTTAAAAATGCAAAGTATCGACCTAATGAGCCGGCAATTTCGTGGCAAGAAGGTCAAAAAAGCTTTCGTCTCAGCAACTCTGAACTTTGGATAGAATTAAAAAAGATTATTTCATTCTTAAGGGATGTTGGAATTGAAGCCGGTGATAAAGTAGGAATTTTTGCTCACACTAGCGGCTATTGGCACCTAGCGGACTTGTCTATCATGGCCATCGGGGCGACAACCGTGCCCCTCTACCCCACAGCGAGCTCAACTGAACTGGCCTTCATCATTAAGGATAGCCAAATCTCTTCAATCATTGTTGAAGATGAAAATGCTCGTATAAAGGTAGAGGCTATTAATCCAGACCTAAGCATAATCTCGCTGAAAGAGACAAATCATCAAAATTACTTTCTCAAATACAGAGAGCACGAAGGACAACAAACTGACGAAGTTCTCAAGCAAATCAAGCAAAGTGTCGAAAATCACCCAGCATCAATCATCTATACATCTGGTACAACTTCCACTCCTAAAGGAGTCGTTACCGAGCATAAAGCAATCATGGCCGTACTCTCCGGCATTAAAAATCAGATGAAGGGTAAAGTTTCAGAAGGAGACATCTCACTAACCAGTCTTCCACTTTCACATGTTCTTGGAAGGTGCGATTCTCTCCTTCACCTCTGCCTTCCGATTGAAACTTACTTTGGGGAAAGTCCGAAAACTTTTATGAATGATCTAAGAGTTTCTAAGCCAAGCTATATCATTACAGTTCCTAGAATTATTGAAAAAATGAGAGAAAGGATTGAGGCTATTGTTCAAAACAAAGGAAAGTTATTTTCAAAAATATTCACCTTGAATTATGCCATCGCTAACTCCTACTTTGAAAAGGTCGACTCCGGAGGAATCCCAAGTAACCTAGAGAAAAAAGTCTTTATCAAGATTCAAAAATATTTTTTTTCTAAAATTCGTAAACAAATTTCTCCCTCTCTTAAGTTTTTGGTTTCTGGAGGCGCAAAGCTAGGGCCCGGAACCTATCGCTTTTTTAGAAATATTGGCGTGCCTATACTAGAAGGCTATGGACTCACAGAAACTTTTGGCCCTGCCTTCCTAAACTCACAATTCAATAGTGCTCCCGGCCACGTTGGTTTTCCCCTCCCTGGAATAAAAATGAAGTTTGCCAGCGATGGAGAAATCCTGCTCAAAGGAGAGAGTATATTTGAATGCTATCAGGGATTAGAATTAAATAGTTTTTTTGATGAAGATGGCTACTTCAAAACTGGTGATATAGGACAGTGGTCGGTAACAGATGGCCTGAGAATTACAGATCGTAAAAAAGATATAATAGTAACCAGTGGTGGTAAGAATATAGCCCCAGCAAAAGTAGAGTCTCTCATGAATGGGTGCTCTCATATCTCCCACTTCATGCTAGTAGGTGATTCTAGAAAGTACCTAACAGGACTGGTTTCAATCGATAAGGAGAGCTTTGCTGATCTTATTGAGAGAGGTGAGTTAGCCCCAGGTATTGAACACGATGAGCTTAGCCAGAACCCTGCCATAATAAAGATTATTGATGGAGAAATTCGCGAGATAAACAAGCAACTCGCTCACTACGAGAGAGTTAAACAGTTCTATATTATCCCCGTCTCAATCGCTCCAGGCTCACTTTATCTAAGTACTTCTATGAAACTTAAAAAAGACAAGCTCTTCAATAAGTATATCGCTGAAATTAACGCAATGTACTAGAGATCAATTTTTTTGACTTTTTGCTGCCCGAGGCCTAAAAATGGGGTTTAGTTTACTCTGAAGGAGAATTTAATGGCGCGTATTACCATCGAAGACTGCCTAGAAAAGGTAGAGAATAGATATGAGCTAGTTCATCTAGCAACAAAGAGAGTTAAGCAGCTCAGAGACGGCGCTGACAGACTCGTCAGATCAAAGAACAAAGACGTCGTTACTGCTCTTCGTGAAATAGCGGCCGATAAGGTTATCCACACGGAAATCGCTGAATACGATAACGATGAATTTTAGAGATTACTTAGTATTTAATTAAAAAAACCTCCTTTTCGGAGGTTTTTTTTATCTTTTTCTCTTTGGAAGGGCGATAGACAGGACCTCATCAAAATGGGCAACTGGATGAAACTTTAATCCCTTTCGATGCCGTTCTGGCACTTCTTTCAAGTCTTTCTCGTTCTCTTTTGGAAGTAAAATTTCTTTTATGCCTGCCCGCTTAGCTGCAAGAACCTTTTCTTTTATCCCACCTACTGGAAGAACCTTACCGGTAAGGCTTAGCTCTCCAGTCATGGCAACGCCAGCCTTTATCTTTGTATTAGTGGCGAGGCTATAAAGAGCGAGGGCCATCGTTATTCCGGCACTCGGGCCATCTTTAGGGGTCGCTCCAGCGGGAAGGTGCAAATGCACTTCGTGTTTGGATAAAAAATCAAGAGCATCCTCTGGATTAGACTCAATCACCTTCTTGTTACTTTTCGGTCCAGCTTTAGCCTTAAGCTTGTTATAGTCTTCTTCAAGTAATTTCTTAACGTAACTGTAAGCGATATTCGCGGACTCATTCATCACATTACCCATTTGTCCTGTGAGCTTGAAGGTCCCTTTTCCTTTTAAAGGTAAAGTCTCGATAAAAAGGATTTCTCCTCCATACGAAGTCCAGGCCAAACCGGTAACAACTCCTACATCCATAGACTTTTGAGCAATTTCACTTTGGAAGCGAGCACTACCTAAATGAGACTCAAGTTCAGCTGGCTTTGGGACAAACCTTTTCTTTCTCTTTGAGGTCACTTTTAAAAGAGCAGCTTTTCGGCAAAGCTTCGCCACGTATTGCTCCATCATTCGAACGCCTGGCTCGCGAGCATAATCACTTATAAGCTTTTTAAGAGTCGGAACTCCAATACTAAAGTCTTCTTTTGTTAAACCGTGTTTTTTAAGTTGTTTTGGAATAACCCACTTATTGGCAATGGAGACTTTCTCTTCAATTGTATATCCACTCAGCTCAATAACTTCCATTCGATCCAGCAGAGGTGCGGGAATATTTCCAATATAGTTTGCGGTGGCTATGAATAGCACTTTAGACAAGTCGAAAGGAACATCTAAATAGTGATCAATAAAGCTCTTATTTTGCTCAGGGTCCAAGACCTCTAATAAAGCACTCGCTGGGTCACCCTGAAAAGAGCTTCCCAACTTGTCTATTTCATCAAGCATAATCACAGGATTATTCGTCTCAACTCTTTTCATCGCCTGAATGATTCGACCTGGCATGGCTCCAACATAAGTACGACGATGGCCTTTGATTTCCGCCTCATCACGCATCCCACCTAAGGAGAAGCGATAGAACTTTCGGCCGATAGACTCTGCAATACTTTTTCCAAGAGAAGTTTTCCCAACCCCAGGAGGACCAAGAAGACACAGAATAGTTCCATCGTATTCGGGTTTAAGTTTCCTAACGGCTAAAAACTCTAAAATTCTCTCTTTTGGCTTTTCTAAGCCATAATGATCTTTTTCTAATGTTTTGGACGCTGTATCCATATCAATTTTTTCAGGAGTAGAAATAGACCAAGGAAGTTCGGTAAGCCAATTTAAATAAGTTCTTGTGACATTATACTCTGGAGAACTATCAGGAATAACCTCTAGCCGCTCTAATTCGTCCTGAACGGCTTTTAATACTTCGTCTGGTAAACCCAGCTCATCTATTTTGTCGGTGAACTGTTTGATGTCTCGAGATTTCTCATCTTCATCCATGCCAAGCTCGGCCCTAATAACTTTTAGTTGTTCTCTTAAAAAGTATTCTCGTTGGTACTTATTAACTTTATCGTTTACCTCGTCTGAAATTTTCTTTTGAATGTCCGCAACATCCTTCTCTCTTCGTAGATAAACCAAAAGCTTAGCAAATCTTTTTTTAACGACCAAAGTCTCTAAGAAATCCTGAGCCTCGGGAATGTCTAGAGAGATCGCAAAAGCAACGAGATCGGCAAGAGCACCGGGAGATGGAGAATTTAGCATGGCCAACTTCATCTCTTCGTTGAAGTAGGGATTTATCTCGCTAAGTTTTTTTACCTGATTAATAACTGATCGAGTGTATGCATCAAGCTCCTCATCAGTTTCTAAAATATCATCAAAAACCTCATAATCTGCTCTAATGAGTGGAACTTCATCTAAGAATGAGCTAGCTCTGTATCTCTTGATACCATGAACTAAAACATTAACAGAACCATCGGGAAGTTTTAGTTTCTTTACGACCTTACAAAGGACTCCAACCTTATAAATATCTCTTGGCTTAATTTCTCTTTGTTCTAAATCAATTTCTTCTTCGGGAACAAAGTCTCCATGCTCATCTTTAAGATCTGACTTAACCAAGTTCAATGCGACGAAACCTGTCTTCAAAAGATAATCATCCAATTCGGGTGTAAATTTATCTTCTGATAAGATAATAGGAGCAATCATTCCCGGAAAAATAGGACTATTCATAATAGGAATAATCACAACTTCATCTGGGAAAGCCAGGTTGGTATCTTGATTAGTTTTTATCTGAACCTGATATTCGCTTTCGATATCTGACATGGTAGCTCCTTAAAGTTTTTTTTAAATTAGCCTTTTATGTCAACAACAAGGCGGCCAGGCCCAGAGAGATAAAAAATATCTAAAGTGACATTTTTCTTGAAAACGACTTCGACACTGAGTGTATCTTTTTGGATAGGGAAGAAGTTGACTCTCTCCACAAACTCACTTTTCCCGAATGAATCGAGCTGAGCTGGTATGTCTGTTTGAAAAAGGTCCAGGTATAGCTTTTTTTCTTTGGGTGAAATATATCCATAAACTCTGGGTAGATTTTGAGTAGTGAAATCCATGACAACTCTCTCATAGCCTAGGCGTTTAGAGTAATTGTGACGGATAGCCTTTATTTTAGACGTTCTTTTTGGGCCACCGTTGTGAAATATCCCAGCATCTAAATAGATTGATCGCTTTCTAGAAGAGAGCCTTCTAATACGTTCACTGAGTAAATTTTGAGCATTTATGGACTCTGCACAAAAGAGAGTCAAAAGCCCAAGAACGAAGGTTTTATTGAATACGGTTTTAAGAAATTTCATCCCCAATAGAATACTAGATGAAAGGCGAATTTGAACACTAAAAACTCAGACAGTTTTTTTAACCCTTGAAAGTGAAAGAGCAAGTAAAAATCCAAAGGCGACAATAAGAGCATTACCCCCACCAGGCGGTCCACCGCCAACAGAAACACTACCGCAGGCAACAGCTGAGTCGCTAGACTTTCGCTTGTTGAAAGAATCTAGAGTAACACCAGTAACTGCTCCGGCAGCCTTGACGCTATAGGTCTTACTCCCTTCCATACATTTCAGGTTTCCTCTTTGAGCCCCATAATCGTAATGCCCAAAGGGTGAGTAAACTGCTCCAGCTCTTTGAGAAACAAAGTAGATAAACTGATAAAATAGGCGATTTTCGCCAGCATTTTCTCCATCAGGAAAGAAAAAGGAATCTAGGGAAAAACCCGAAGATGACTTAAAGGTTTGAAAGTCAGTAGGGGTTATCTTTATCCTAAAAACATTATTTCCAAATACGGATGGATCTAGCGGGATTTTACCAGAAAGGTTCATGTGAGGATTACTGTCGTCATCGACGCTAAAGTTAAAATTATAAGTTGAGCTTGGAGATGAAACCTCCATGGAGAATGAAACCTTACTATAAAACTCTTGGGAAAGGAGCTTTAAGTCTAGAAAAAGATTTCCCCCACTAGCGTCGAGATCACTGAGGTCTATCAACACTTCATCGAGACTATTACTATCGACTTCAGCTTGAGTAAAAAAGCCGACAAAAGAGTCTCCTTTTTTCGACGAATTGGAGTCGAGTTCAAAAGTTCCCCCGCGGTTAGATAAGTAATTAAGGGGAACATCTAGGCCGCATTTAATTGTGATTGTTCCAATATCAATACTTTGGATTGTATTAGATAAATTTATCCCCTGAGGATATCCTTCCCGTGAACTGTCACAGCTCTTAAAAAAGCCTCCTCTAAAATTTGAAAAGCCCGTACAAAAGTCTGTCTTAATCGTTTCGTAAAAAGGAGAGAGCGAATTTTTAACCTTAACTGGAGCTATAAAAAGATAGTAAGTATCCTCCGTTTTAACCCCACGAAAAGAGAAGTATCCACTTTCGTCAGTTAAGGTTGAAGCTATTACAGAGCCTGTATTTGAAGAAATCAGTTGAACATCTGCACCAAAGATTCCTGTAGCGCTAGATCCGCCAGCAACTCTCCCCGTTATAACCCCACTAAAACTTGGTCTATTATAAAGTGTTTGCTTACCCAGCAAGTCATCACTGGAAATAGAATGCTGACCTCTCGTCAGTTTATAAAACATACTCGAAAAAGGTAAGCTTGAGTGATCTAAGCCTATCAGATGGCCCATCTCATGAGAGAGAACGTCTCCTATATAAGGAGAGATTAAAGGATTGTTAGAAAATAAAATGCTGTCTTTTAAAATAATGTCAGACTCAATTATTCTCCCCGAAGCTTCGTTGTAGACACTTTCAGTGACTGCCAAAATTGAGTTTCCAGAAAAAAAAGCAGCGCTATTACTAAAGTAGATATCATTTCTTCCCGGCTGCGGAGAGCTAGTAGTAGATCTTACCTGAAGAGAGGGTCCTTCGGCAGAATTCCACTGTGCAGCTGACGATTGGGTCCGAATTATTACATTGTTGTCAGAAATTGCAGAGGAGTTGGAAGGATTTAAGAAAACCTCTAAATTTCGATTAGTTTCCCAAGTAAAGCTTTCGCCGATAATTGTCTTTTGAGGAACGAAGCTGTGAAGACTGTGACAAAAAGAAAAAAGAAAAAATAATCTGAAAAGGAAATTCATTTTTCTTTTCCGCCTCTATATAAATAAGAGGAGAAAAACCCCAATCCACCCAGAGCTAAAATTGCCCAAAAGAAAGGCAGGCTCCCCTCAGTTTCATCACTACTTTGAGATGCTGGTGCTCTTGGGTTGAGTCGTCGTCCCTTCTTTACGGGGGCAACTTGTCCTGGACGATCGATAAATTTATCAAAGCTTATGGAAGCCAGGCTACTTCCGAAGTGATCTCGACTAATCGTTTGGATTTCTTCGAAAGAAATTTTTCCAACTCCTTCTTTATTCGAAAAGATAGGTGAGACTAAATACTTTTCGCCATCAATCATTTTGTAATTAAATTTAGAAAGTGAAAGGTCTGGCATAATAAAACCGAAAGGTCCTTGCGACACCATCAAGACTACTTTTTCTCCTCTTTCAAAAGTAGGTGTGCCACTGACCTTATGGACATTTCCATTCCAAGACCCGCCGGGGACGAGTATTTTAAAGTTATTTCTATTTACAATTGAACTGGGAGATATTCCCGCGATTTGCTCGACGCTGAAGCTGAGCTCCGTAGTGACTTGACCATTCGGAAGCTTTTTTACTGAGCTCCCTAAATAGGTTCCTGCAATCAAGCCATCAGAATAATTAATCCTTTCACTGATGGCGGTAGGAATAAAAGTCGTAGCATGGGACCTTAAAGTCAAAAAAGTTAATAAAATTAGGACCTTAAGTAAGTTATTCATTATTCCCCCTACCTTCTCTTCGGTAGGTTAGCTAAAATACTTTACCTAATTAGTCGGAAATAAATATTACTTTAATCTTGAAAATAGTAGCAGCCTTCGGCCCTGCCTATGACTACGGGATTTTGATCAATTATCAAAACTGTATTATTTTGAAACTTCAGAGAATCTAAAAAATCGAATAACTTTTCTATTTCCGCACTGGAGAGCCCGGAGCTAATGTTATCGAAGATAAGAAGAGAGTTCTCGATATTTGTGGACAGCTGTGAAAGTAATTTAACTCTTAGGCGCTCTCCTCCAGAAAGAGTCGACAATGGCCTCGATAAACTTAGATAACTCAGGTTTAATAACTCGATCAGCGACCAAAGTTTTTTAAACTTTGGTGTCAGCTTCAGCTTAGGGATTACTTCAGACATTGGGCGATTTAAAGCTTCGTGCACAGTAAATTGACCGTCGGTTATATTCGCTAAAAATGGCTTCAACTGCTTCCCCTGGCAATCATCACAGACGAGCGTGATATCTTCAAGAAAAGACATTTCTATTTCCTTAACGCCTCTACCTTCGCAGGTCGTGCACTTGCCCAAGTCTGAATTGGGAGAAAAGTGGCCCTTTTCTAATCCAAATTCCTTACTAACTGGTAGGTTCGCATAGTGCTTTCTAAGCTCCGGTGATAAACCAATTGTCGTGCCGACAGTGGAGCGAGAATTAGTACGGCCAACGCTTGAATTAAAATTATAAAAGCCCTCGAACAAAGGCTTTTTCTTCAATAAGTCGAGCTTAACGCACTCTAGATCATCAAAAGGCTCTCCATAGCAGTGAAAGTGAAAGGTATTGGTGAGAACTTTTTGAAAATAGAAATCTTTCTTAGAACTTGAATTGCCCCATATAACAGTAGTTTCATTTTCCTTGAAAAAGAAGGGGTCATAGTCGTAATCATTAAAGGAAAAGGCAGGCAGCTCGTAAGCCCCCTTAGGTTTAGAATTCTTTTTTGAAAACTTCGGCAAATCAAACTTCTTAGATCTATTGGCCTTTGTTTTTATTATATTTCCACCATCCGGCCCTGAGCCAGGACCAACCTCTACGACGAAGTCAGACTGAGAGCGAAGGTACTCGCTATGCTCGACAATTAGAATCGTATTACCCTGAGCTTTAATTTTTTCCAGACAAGAGAACACTGAGGTTTGTTCATCAACCGTCAGATCAAAGGAAGGCTCATCTAATACAAATAAGGAACCAGAGCCCTCATAGCTTAAAATTTTAGTTAGGAGCGCTCGCTGATACTCAGAGCTACTCAAAGTCTTCGCCTTCTTCCAAAGTGGAATTCGACCTAAACCTAAGGAGGTGGCCGTATCTAAAAGCTCAGAAACTACTTTTTTACGATGATTGAAGTTCTCTAATTTACTCGCTCTTAAAGAGTCAAAATACAATTTGAGTTCAATTACACTCATCTTCCACACTTCTTTGAATGTTACGTCTTTGCCACTTTCAAGAAGCATCAACGAGTGGACGTTGCGATCTACTCTAACCCCCTCACAGTCTGGACAAAGGACTTCGCTCTTAAGCTTTCTTGAAAAGATTCGAACCGTTCTTTTGTATCGCTTAGAATCCAGATAGCCGTAACATACCTTGAGACCGGGAAAGTCCCCATAACCTTCGTTAAGAAGCTTCCACACTTTTTTCTGAGGAAGCTCATTAAAGGGCTTAGTGAGCGAAATTTTTTGTTTCCGCGCTTCATTTTCAAAGGATTGATAGAAGTGAGAAAAGTGAGACGATTCTAGAATTGAAACCGCTCCCTCTGAGATAGAGAGGTGCTGATGTTTTGCCACCTTTTTTCTATCATACTCAAGGTTCATTCCATGACCATTGCAAGTTAAACACGCTCCTGCGGCATTGTAGGGACTTAATTCGGACGGTCCTTTTAATTCGTATGTCGTGGTGTAGTCACATTTCGGACAACATCTCCCTCCGTCCAAAGGTAAATTAAAAAGCCCCTTCTTTCCTTTAACAGAGAAGAGGACTTTTTCAGTGGGAAGCTTCAGGTCATCAACTCTTTTTAAGATGCTCCCCAAATCTTTCTCTTTTAATCTAAAGATTTCCCAATACAGATCTTCTGCCTCAAAGTCCCTCACTTCCTCATCATCAAAACAGTACGATCGATTGGGAAAAGAATCATCCGAAAACTTTTCTCTATAAAGGTGCTGATCTAAGTAAAAATGAAAGATACTGCCTTCCTCAAGCAGCTCTTTCTCCTCTAAGTACTTAATAATCACCTCTTTAGAATCAATAGGCACCAAGGCAACCTTATGATCCGGACAGGCTAAATATGAATAATCGTAGTAAAACCTCTGTACGAGCTCGGACAGACCAATACTGTCAGCGAGAGTAGGCCTAGAGCCGGATATGGGATTATGTTGATTTAAACCCCAAACGGGCAGAACAGGCTCTATTGTGTCCACTTCAGCGGCCATAGGCATATTCCAAAAAAACTTGACGTCATTTGGTAGGGAGTTCATATATCTGCGTTTTGATTCGGCCAGTAGGGTATGAAAGGCTAACGAGCTTTTTCCGGACCCTGATGGTCCAAAAATGCAGGTTATCTTATGAATAGGGATATCAATATCAATGTTCTTGAGATTATGGGTCCTTGCCCCTTTAACTTGAATAAACTTTTTTATTTTGCTTGAAGCCATTGGACAAGAATACCAAAAAGAACCTCATACGAAGAGGGTAAACTTCTAGGCAAAAAAACCAAAGCCCACTAAAGAGTGGGCTTTGTTTAAAATAAAATTTAAAAAATTGATTAACGCTTAGAAAATTGAAATCTCTTACGAGCACCGGGCTGACCAGGTTTCTTTCTTTCAACTTTTCTTGAGTCACGAGTAAGAAAACCAGCTTTCTTAAGCTCGGCCCTCAAAGTCGGATCCATTTTTAATATTGCTCTTGCGATACCAAGACGAATAGCTCCAGCCTGGCCAGTTGTTCCGCCACCTCGAACATTAACCTTAATATCGTATTTTTCAAGCAGCTTCATAAGAAGAAGAGGTTGATTCACAACATAACGATCTGTTGCCTTAGGGAAATATTCTTTGATATCTCTATCGTTAATAACAACATCACCCTTTCCAGAGTCAGCAAGATAAACTCTTGCTACAGATGATTTTCTTCTACCAACTGTATGAGCGTCGTATGTTTTACCTTTCGCAGCCATTCCAACTTTCCTTTATATTACGTTACAGCTTAATTAGTTCTGGGTTTTGAGCTGCGTGAGCATGCTCAGTTCCTGCAAAAACTTTAAGTTTAGTTAATTGTTTTCTTCCTAGCGTGTTCTTTGGAAGCATCCCTTTTACCGCACCCATGAGAACCTTAGTAGGTTGTCTCTCGAGTTGCTCTCTGGCCGTTCTTTGCTTAAGACCACCAACAAATCCTGAGTGACGATAGTAAACCTTATCTTCAAGCTTGTTACCAGTGAACTTAACTTTTTCTGCGTTCACAACAACAACAAAGTCACCTGAATCTGTATGGGGTGTGTACTTTGGGTTATTCTTTCCGCGGAGAATGTTAGCAAGTTTAGTAGCAAGACGACCAACAGTCATGTCAGTTGCGTCTACCAGAAACCACTTCTTGTCAGATTCAGTGGGCTTCATTGTATAAGATTTTTGAGTGTACATAGGATATGTCCTTAAAACAGCATTTATTTAGCATTAACTTCAACAAAAAATATAAGTACGGAGGGTTATAATAGAAAATTGGGCCTATCGTCAAGATGACTTTTGTGATAAGTGATCAAAAATACCCAATATTTAGATGAAAGCGACCAAAAGACTCACGATCGCTTTCACTTGTTCTGAATCTCCTTAGCTTAACCCCATAATCAAAATCCAGAGTCCCCACTGGAGTCAGAAATTTAAAGGTCAAACCTGCCGATGTCCTTAAGTCTAAGGGCCTGAATTTATTGATATAGATGTTTCCAGCATCAAAGAAAGTTCCAAGAACAATTGAATCGCTCAGGTAGTAACGAGGCTCAAACTTTAAGTTCGTGAAAAAAGCCTTACCATCAATTCGTTCTTCGGTTATGTCATTTCCATTACGAAGCCGATTAATCTCAGCGTCGGCAAAGCCACGCACCAAGTCAAAGCCATCGAGCCTAAAAACTTTAATGCTGGGTATGTAACCTCTCGTGCGTAGAGCCCCTGAGGCGTCAGACGTTAAACTGGTGGCATAGTTTCGCTGCATTCCTCCAGCGAGGCTTATAGCGAGAACGAAGCTCTTAGAATTGATGGGAATATAGAAGCGGTTCCGGCTAATAACCTTTGAGAAATTGATTTCAATCTCTTCATCCTTCTGACTCCCGAAATAGGGGTTAGCAAACTCCCAACTCAAGCCAAAGTAGGCACCTGAGCGAGGCGAGATCAGAGAGTCCCTAAAATCGAGGGTTAATCCTGGCGTGACAGAGCCAATTTCAAAAGTTGCCCGATCTCTCAATTGGGTAGCGTCAAACTGCCTAATTCTCTCGTACTGGTACTTAAGCGAAGCCCCTATCCTTGTGCCAGGCTTATCAACTATCTGCTTCGTGATCTGTGGAGAGATCCTATAGATATCTGCATCAAAAGCAAAAAATCGTCTCCTTTGAATGGAAACATTACTGGAGAGATCAACAGCGTTAAAAAGATAAGGAAACGAATAACTGAATCTACTAATACCTTCAATACGGTGCTTTCCTGACGCCCTTCTTCTCGCATCAAACTGACGCAGGCTAAATCTACGATTAACCTGAAACTTCAAGGTACCTGAATCGTTTAAACCTAAAACATTACTCTTTGTCAGGGTAAGAGAAATTTTTGCTCCAACATCCGTTCTATATCCTGGAGCTATCTCACCTCGACCGAACTTCTTTTCCTGAACCTGAATTATTAGGTTCGTCTTATTGTAATCGTCATCGCTCAGTTTATTCACGACAATTGGGATAACTTGAACCCTACCAAATATCCCCAAACCATTTATTCGATCTCTAATCCTCTTGATTTTTTCTGGAGTAACAAACTCTCCCCTTTTTATTCTTATCTCCCTCAACAAGACTTTATCTTTAGTAACTCGATTTCCGGCCAGGACGGCCGTTTCAAAAAGGGACTTTTTACCTGGCTTAAAAACGAGATTAATCTCAGACCTTGTGTAATTACTCGCATAGGTAACGACGCTATCTTTATTTAGATTGGAAATCGTTGCGTAGAAGTAACCTTCCTCGCGAAGCTCATTGAGGGCCCTAGCAAGGTCACTTTCAAGCTCTATTACATTTAAGGGCTCCCCCTTTTTATTCACTAATTTGTTTAATATCCTAGGTTTTACGTCCTCAGCAACGCCGTTCAAATTCACCTTTTCTAATAGGCACTGCTGTCTCTCTTTTATTGAGTAAGTCACCTCTGCTATTGACTTATTTTTGCCAAAAACCAGTCTCGGCTTAGAGATATCGACGAAAACAAAACCCTTCCTAAGATAAAAGTTTTTCAAAATGGTCGAAAATGATTGTAAAAACTTATCATCAACAAAGTCTCGTTTAGCTAAGACGGTTGCACTACTATAGTAGACTTCCTTTAGACTCTCGACATCAATCTTTAGATTTCCTACAAAGGTTAATTTTACCAACTTGGACTTTAACCCTTCACTGATTTTGAAGAAGTAAGTATTGACCTCACCACCGTCTCTTGCGCGACCAGTAGCCTTGTAGAAGGAGATGTTTGTTTTATAAAGACCTATTACTCCATAAGCTTTTTCTAAAGCATCGACTAAATCCTCTGGTCTTTTAATAGAAACGCCCTCTTCTATGGCTTTTTCGAGGTTTAGTGACAGCTCTTCTTTATCAAGAACTTTGTTTCCTGAAAAAGAAAACTGTGTCCTCGACCCAAGTTTGATATTCAGCCGTACAACTTTTTCAAAGCCAATTCCATCCTCCTCAAAAGCAACGAGTGAATCAAAGTAACCCTCATTCTTGAGCTCTGTCCCTAGCCTATCTACCGTGAGCTTGAAGTTAACTAGACTAAAAGGTTTATTTTCGTACTTTCTCAATGGCCTCACTAACTCTTGAGTCAGAATATTACTATCTCCACTTACTATCAGTTTTTTTAGGACTAACTTATTTTCATAGCTTACCTTAATCTCGAGGGCGACCTGCCCAATTCCTTTCTCAACGACGTTGGCCTCAAGCTCGGGCGATAGAAAACCTCTATCCGCTAGCCAGCTTGCCATTCTAAGCTTAGATTCATTTAACTCCTGCTCGCTAAAATAGAAGCCTTCTTGTAGTTGAGATACTTTTAACAGACTATCCAGCTCGAGCTCCTTAGGTCCGCTAATAGTAAGATCAGTAATTTGCGGCTTACGCTCCATAAGAATGAAAGTGATTTTCTTATTCCCTATGAACTCTTCTCTTAATTCAAGAAAACGAACGCCCTTATCCAGAGCCAGAGCTTTCAGGGAGGAATCTCGATCAGCCTTATTTTTTTTAAAAATTTCTTTTATCTTTCCTTTGAATTCGAAGCAGAAAGCCTCAGGAGAGCAAACGAGACGGTAGTCCTCACGCGCGGAAACTGAACTTATCAAAAGAGCAGTGCTTATTAATAGAAATAGTAAACTTCTCGTTAAAACGACCATTGAAACTTTATGTCTGCTCCTGCTGAATCAGGTAACTCCTGCTCAAGCTCGTCATTAGAGCGCACTTCATATACACCTTCTAATGACCATGATTTATTAATCTTATAATTGACATTCATCTGCTGGCTTTGATCCACACTTCCGCCTAAAGTTGAGCTCACGGAGAGATTTACCTTCCGACTGATCTTCTTCTGGACCTTTACAACTGTGGATGATCTAAATCTATTTCCCGTTCCACTATCTTCAACTCGGCCCTCCAACAAATTATTTTCGTCTTCAACAAAGTCTGGTTGAACACTAAGCCTAAGACCTAAACTATCGTTGAGGCTTTGATTAATTTTCAATTGATCCATGATTAGGCTTCCAATACTCAAGGTTGTAACTGATTGTCTTTGACGATCTCCTAGATTTCGAGAGACGTCGTTTGTCACCCCTAAGGTAAGTAAAGAGAGTATATCTTCCTGTACAAGGGGGGGGTTAGAGCTCATATCAACAGCTAAGTTATCCGCGGGGCCGTTAAGACTTATATAGACATCGTATTCATTAATCCTCGCAACGCCACTGAAGCGAAGCTCTGGACTCTCCTTTCTTGCCTGATCGATAAAGCGAATAACACCCTCATTTAGGATAAACTCGTGCCCTTTAAAGAGAAACTTATTTTCTTGGTTCTGAATATCCAACTCTCCATTTATTCTAGGACTAGAAACGCTTCCAAAGATTTTTAAATTCCCCCCTAAGCCCACGTCAATCAGACCATTTCTGATTTTGATAGGGGAGAAGCTGGTGATACCTATATCTGAATTGATAAAACTGACGTTGCCCTCTAAAAATCCTACTGGAATAAACCTTTGATAACTGTCATTGTTAATCGCTGACGAAGCAAGATCACTCATTTCCTCTACGACCTCCCCCTGAATGATAGCAAGATTCCCTTTAAGATCGTAAGGAAGTTCCTTTCCCCTCAACTGAAGGTCACCAGAAACCACCACTCCACTCTTCTTGAATAAAGGAAAGCGCGATCTCTCTATATTCACATCTAGCTTAACTTCAGGAAAGGGAAATTTTAACCTCACGGTGCCGTCAGTAAAGACGCTTCCATTTCCGTATTCCCCACCTGCACTATTTATTCGAACAAGATTGTTATCTAAATTTAGGTCCAGGTTGAAATTTGAAAAGAGGCCGGGCAAATCTTTCACCTTAAAGGCTAGGGATTTAGCCTTAAGAGATAAAAAGTGGGACAGACTATTATTTTTCCCAAGTATAAGGTAATTACCTGCCACCATTCCACTACTTTTCTTAACTCTATCGGTGACAAGCTCAAACAAAGAGCTATCGACTTTAAAGTCGTGACTTAAGCTAAACTGACTACGAAGATCCCCCTTTCCAAGAGAGGTAAGCTCAAATCCTTTACCAGAAACCTCATAGCTCCAATTCTTAAGCGCTCCATCTTCAACTTCCACAATAATTGGCTTTTTTATTGGCTCTATATCGATCCCAGGGTACTCGAATTCAAGATCTCTAACCACTCCCTTTAAATTTAATGAGCTAGGGTCTTTTAGATGAAAATCCGTTTGCATCGAAAGATTGAGCTTTCCTCTAATCCGGTTATTAGTAATGTTATGCTTTCCCAGAAAACCTGAAAGAACCTTTAAGTCATCTGTCTTCACTCGAGCACTGAAGCTTGAGCGCTTCTTAAGCTCCTGCCCCAAATTTAGATAACCCTCAACTGATGCTTCTCCGCCTATAAGAGAGCCACTAAAGAACAGATCGTCTTTATTATTATATACGGTTAGAACAGAGTCTTCTAGCCTGACATTTTCTATAGAACTACCTGTAACTCGTAGATGACTTCTTGTTGAAAACGAGGTGGGATTACCGACTCCATAAAATTCTCCGAAAGCATCACCATCAAAGCCCAAGTTTAGAAATCTGTAATAGAAAAAATCTTTAAGACGTAAGCCTGAAAAGCTGCCTTTGTAATTGAAATCCTTGGTCACAAGGTGAACGTCAGCGTTACCAGTCACCCTTCCTGTAACTTTCTTACCTTTGATTTTTGAAAATGTTAGCTTCTCTTGGACTAGAGAAAAGTCCGCAGTTAGCTCATCAAGATCCTCTGATTTCATCAGAAGACTTTTTGCCGAAATTTCTCCCTCAACCCTCATTAATGGGACCTTCAGCCCACCTGTGAGATTGATCGATGAAGTATAAGCAAAACGAACGTCGGTAAGAAGGTCCTCCAAGGGGCTCAAAATGGGCGCCATAACATACTTGGTATCCAGTAAGTTGCCCTTTAGGATACTTATATTCATATCTAGAGCGTCTTTTCGGTTGTCAAAATTAATACTACCGGAGGCTGCGTAAGAAAGAGATCTGTGCAAACCCTGAACGTTAGCCAGCGAGAGCTTCGCTCTTTTTAAGTCGTAACGAATATCTCCTTTTACGTCGTCAAGCTTAAACCCAAGTATTTCAAAATTCTTTTGATCTAAATTAAAATTCATCACAACATTATTGAGAGGTCCTTTTATTGACCCTGAAGCATCGCCTTCCCCCTTCACTGAAAGATCGATAATTGGGCCAAAATGAACGAAATCTACCTTACTACCATCGAGACTGACGTCGACCCTTTTGCCGTCAACAAAACCCTTTAGCTTAATGGAACTATTTGGAAAGTTTAGTCTCAAATCAGGGAGAACAGAGCCGTCATAACGAAGCTCTAAGCTGCCTCCTTGAGGAATGGAAACTAACGGATTTTGCAGAATACTTTTCTGCTGGTCATTCAAAAGCCTAAATTTCTCTAATTGAAGGCCTTCTTTTGGCCGCACGATTACAGCTTTTTCAAGGAATTTAATTTCTGATTCCCCGCTTAGGAAAAATTTAGCCTTGTCTAACGCCTCAATAAAGAAGAGAAGATCATTGGAGTAGATCCCCTCTGTCCTGAGTCCAAAGGTAGGCATTAAAAACTTCCCTTCAGGAAAACTTATGAGGTCAACGGAGCCAACTGTCTGAATACTGCCAACTCCTATTTTTCCCGAAAAATTTTCAGCCCTCATCACTCCGTCTTTTAAAAAGAGCTCTCCCTCAACTTCACGAATCCTATAAAATGGTGATTTCAAACCGAACCCTAAAACACTAGCCTGTGCTTCAAAGTCGGACATGGATCCCTTTATTACTCCCTTTATTTCTAGTGCACCTGTAGGAATAATCTTCTTATTTATTTTCTGAGATCGGACTAAGCCCCTAATTTTATCTAAATCAAAAAAGCATTCAAAGCTTAAGTCATTAATCACTTCGCTAAACATTACTTTGCCGCTTAAGCCTAGAAAGCTATTCTCGGAAAGAAATCGAGTATTCTTCATTCTTATGTAATCTTTAGAAAGCTGTATTTCACCCGTTATCCCATCGAAGGATACCTTAGCTCCAATTTCTTTATTAATTCTTTTCTTAATTGAATCTGAGAATGACAAATCAAACTCTGTCGTTAGAAGGTTCGGATAAAGATTAGACTTTAATCTCAAAACCTCTAGACTTCCCTCCCCCCACTCCACTTCGGTATTTTTCAAAGAGATACTTCTTAAGCGAAACGGGAGTGCCCTATAAATATCTTTTTGATAAAGCTTAAATAAATCTTTCCAATCTGTTTTTTGCTCACGTTTCGACTTGAGCTTTAACTTCAGAAAGGAATCTTCTAGAAGTAACTTCCCCACGGAAAACTCGTTCGAGAATAAATCTCTAAAGCCAAAAGAAAGCGCTATTTTTGCAGCTGATAGCTCGACTGACTCACCTTGCAACTCCAAATTAACAAGTTCTGTTGTAAAAGGGATCAGTCTAAACTGGAGCCTTTCGAACTTCACGTCAATATCAAATTTATCACGTGCAAAGAGTGAGACCCTATCACTTAATATTTCACCAAATCTATCGGTCTGGATCGCCTGCCATGCCGTCATTACAACGAAGGACAATAAGACAATAACAAGAAGGAAAACTCTATTGGTTTTTTTCAATTGTACCAATCCTTTCCTCGGTTAATCTATAGTTATGCTCTAAGCCCTTAACCTCTCTATATAGAGAAAGGGCTATGCTTAGAAAGCCTAGAAAAAAGTATGCTTCGGCCCTGAGGTATAAGAATGTTAATTTCTCACTGGGTACAAGAGGGGTCGACCCTAGGACATCCTCAATCAAGTCTCTTGCCTTGTAGTAATCCTCATTTTTCATTAGGGTTTCAATGTGAATGTAATGGAAGTTTACTTTTTCACTTTCACTAAGAAGAGCCTTTTGAACTCTAGCCAATACTGCGAGGGAAACCTTTGGCATCCCAAGTAAATTAAATCCAATTGCCATATCTTCATGGTCTTTTAAAATGACTTCATCGGCGTAAAACTTAACCATGGAAATAAAGCTTGCCTCAAAATCGTATTGCTCATGCTCAAGCTCTGTATATCGACCAATTTCAGACAAAAGATCTGAAACGATTTGCTGACTGCCTACTTTTTGACGTGAGCTTTCAAGAGGGAGCAATTCTCTTACTAAGGGATGTTCTGGAGATATTTTCTCTAAGTGGTAAGCCTCTCTCAAAGCATCAGCCTTGTTCTTAGTTGATAAGAAGAATTTTATATTTTTAACTATTTTAAGTTCTTCATTTTCTATATTTTCGTCTAATAGGTCTTTTGCAAAATCAAAGTTATCACCCATCAATGCTTCTCTAGGCATACTCATCAAAAAATTGTCGGCTAACTTCTCATCCCCAAGAAACTTAGCCAGTTCATGCCCTAAAATTGAAAGACTAAACTTTTTAGCCAAAATTACAGTGCCCTCTATTACTTCATGCGTGATGTCTTGAGTAAGCCAGTAGTCCATTACGAACTTAGCTAACCACTTTTTACTTACAAGTAAGCTGCAGGTATTCTGCATAAGGTGACTCCATATTTCCTGTAAAAGAAGATCGCTAGCATGCCAATAGCGAGTATTATGTGAGGTCAGATCAATCACGGCTTGTGTAAGCTCTTCTCTTTCACTATTTGCTTTTAGTTTCCAAGCTTGAATTTCTTTTTCGAGTCCAACACGGTCTCCGCTTAGAACCATTGCTTTTAATGAATTTAAAGCGATTGTTTTGGAATCAAGTAAAGAAATATTTTCTTTTAGAAAACGATGAATGTCGTTAGTTAAACGTCTTGCGGCCAATTCCTCCAAGTACATGTGAGCGAAGTGCAAGGCTTCTTCAACTAAGCCAGATTCAATCAGGCTTAAGTACTGTCGTTCAATATAGTAAAGATCCCCGGTTTTTTTATAAAGGGACTCAAAAGCTTTGGCTGCTTTTTCAAAGTGCTTGGAGCCAAGATAGCTCTGCCCTAACAAAAGCAGCTGATCTTTTGTGTCCGGACGATTCAAACTTTCGTTTATTTTTTGTATGGATTCACAGCTTAAGATTTTTTGCTCAATAGAGAGAGGCTCTTTCCTCAGAGAGAGTTCAAATAGATCAATGGCCTTAAAAAAATTACTTTTTTTAAAGTTTAGTTGAGCCTCTTCAAATAACTTCACGCCTCTTCCATCCTTGGAATTAAGTACAGCTAACTATTCAATTTTACTGCATTTTCAGTGTTAAGAAATTTGTGGAGTAATTATTTCCCCTAAAGTCTTCATCTCTTAAAATTCGTAAATGGAGCTCTTTATTGGTGTGGATTCCCTCGATCACTGTTTCGTCTAAAGCACGAATCATTCGGTCAATACAGCTTATCCGATCAGTTCCCTTGACTATTATTTTTGCAATCATCGAGTCATAAAAAGGAGTAACCTTGTAGCCGGAGTAAATAAAGTCGTCCACACGAACACCAAAGCCAGCAGGACGGTGATAGTGAACAATTTCTCCAGGAGAAGGCATGCCGGTCTCAGGGTTTTCGGCATTAATACGACATTCTATTGAGTGGCCTGTTAAAACAATCTCATCTTGCGAATAGGAAAGCTTTTCACCTTGTGCCGAATGAATTTGTTGAGCAATTAAGTCAATTCCTGTCCTTTGTTCGGTAACGGGATGCTCGACTTGAATTCTGGTATTCATTTCCATGAAATAAAACTTCTCTTCATCTTGATCGTAAAGATACTCGACCGTACCTACCGAATCATATCCAACATACTTAGATAGCATGACGGCAGAGGCACAAATTTCCTGTCGTTTTTCTTCTGTTAAAACAGGGCATGGACTTTCTTCAACGACCTTTTGAAAGCGCCTCTGAACAGTGCAATCTCTCTCTCCCATATGAACGACGTTTCCGTGTTTGTCGGCAACAATCTGAACTTCAACATGGCGAGGATTCGTAATGTATTTTTCAATAAATAAAGTGTCGTCACCAAAGCCCGCTTTTGCTTCGCCTTTAAGCCTCTGAATATTAGGCATGAGATCTTCTTCTCGATCAATCATTTTCATTCCACGCCCGCCACCTCCGGCGGAAGCTTTAATGAGCACAGGGAACTTCATTTCTTTTACTTGAGAAATAATTTCCTTTTCTGAAAGCTCATTTACCTTGATTGGTCTTAAAACAGGCAAGCCTGCTTCGGTGGCAAGTTGCTTTGAAAATATTTTGTCACCCATTTTTTCAATACAGTCTGTGTTGGGACCTATGAAAGCAACTTTCCACTTTTCACAGAGTTGAGCGAACTCTTTATTCTCACTCAAGAAACCAAAGCCTGGGTGAATGGCGTCTGCTCCGGTTATTTCAGCTGCAGAAAGTATCGCCGGAATATTTAAATAGCTAAAAGTTGATTTGGCTGGACCAATACAAACAGACTCATCTGCGAGTTTTACATGAAGAGAGTGCTCGTCTGCAGTAGAGTGAACAGAAACCGTCTCAAGTCCAAGTTCTTTACAGGTTCTAATAATCCGAATTGCAATCTCACCTCGATTAGCGATAAGAATTTTTTTGAATTTCATGCTGACCCCTAGGGTTTAACTCTAAATAGAACCTGACCAAACTCCACATAAGTTTCATTTTCGGCGCAAATTTCTACAATCTCTCCGTTAGCTTCACTCTCTATTTCATTCATAATTTTCATTGCTTCAACTATACAAAGTGCTTGCCCTTGAGAAACGCGGTCACCAACCTTTACGTAAGGTCCAGTTTCAGGAGAGGAGGAACGATAGAAAGTTCCAACGAAGGGAGAAGTTATATCGATTAAGCCAGATTGAGCCGAGGAGGCCTTCGCGCCCGTTTGCTCAGAAGCAGCGCCAGCACTTTGCGATGGAGCTTGAAGCATAACAGGAGCATCATTTACAAGCTTAACAAAAAACTTTTGATCCCCCGATTCGTACCTGAGTTCGGCCACTCCAGAGGCTTTAGCAAGCTCAACAAATTCTTTAATACTATCTAATTTCATAAGTTTCTCCGTAGTTAAGAGTTAACTCTCTCTACATATTCACCGGTTCTCGTATCAATTTTTAAAACTTCTCCCTGCTTTATAAACAGGGGAACATTAATTTGAAGACCAGTATCCATAATTGCTTTTTTTGTTCCACCAGTGGCCGTGTCGCCCTTTAGACCGGGGTCGGTCTCCTCAACCTTTAAGTTTACAAAGGTAGGTGTCTCTATAGATATCGGATTGCCCTTGTAGTAAAGAAGTTGAAGAAGAATTCCTTCCTGTAGGTAATACTTCATATCCCCTACCTGATCCGTTCTCACATGGATCGTCTCATAGTTGCCCTGATCCATAAAATTAAACCCATCAAGATCTGAGTACATATACTCAACTTCTTTTTCTTCGAGATCTGGTTTTACAACACCAGTTGACACTCCAGACTTGTAAGTCCTCTCTATGACAGAGCCATCTTCCAGATTCTTTAGTCTAACTTTTACAAACGCAGAACCTTTCCCAGGGTTAGTAAAGTCAGCCTTCACTATTGCATAAGGCTTTCCGTCAACTTCAACCTTTAACCCTTTTTTCAAATCAGTAGTCTGAAAATCCATTCAATACTCTCCTAAGCTTTAGTCTCTATTAGATAGCTGAAGGCCAAAAGGTAGCTGTACTTACCAAAACCTTCAATCACTCCGAGGCTGGCCCCGGAGGTTACTTTATTTTTTCGAAACTCTTCTCTCCTGTAGGTATTGGATAGGTGAACCTCTATCTTTTCACCCTCGAAGCTTAAAAGAGCATCGTAAATTGCCACACTTGTGTGAGTAAAGGCAGCCGGATTAATCACGATAGCTTGAAAGCCTTCCTCTTTTGCAACTTGAATCCAGCCAATTAAATCCGACTCAGCGTTTGATTGACGCCATACGGACTCCAAACCTTTACCTTTGAAAGAGTTCCCCACAAATTCTTCAATGTCTTTTAAGGTTTCGCTCCCATAAATATCCGGTTGTCTCTGACCTAAGATATTTAAGTTAGCTCCACCTAGAACTAAGATTTTCATGTGATACCACACTGCATTTTTTTTAGTGCATCACGGTATCAAGGGATATAAGGTATTGTAAAGAAGCAAGGGATTAGGATCTATGAGCGGATTGGCTTGAGTGAATATTCGTCTGACTTACTGCGAAGTAGAGCTAAGAAGTCTGACAGGACTTCGTCCACCTTCTCACTTCCCTCATACTCATCTTTGAGGGTCTCATCCAAGACAGCAGAAAGGTTTGAGTGCCCTTCATCTTGACGAGGAGCTTGACTAAGATCCTCATTATTATCAACAGCTTCTGGAGTACGATCCCCCCTTAACAGCTTCAATCGCTCAATACTTTCGTGGTTATCAGGCTGGATTTGAATTATCTTCTCGAGAATCTCAATAGCTTTTTGGGTGTGCCCTTGATTGATATAGAGATCAACGAGAGTATGAGTTATTACGGGAGTATCATCGGGTGCGTTATCTTCATCTAAATCTAGCTCTACCTCCGACAATTCCTCAGACCCCAACTCTTCCTTTGCCTCAAGCTTCGGCTTGCCTTCTTCCCACTCATTGGACGGGAGAACCACTAACCCCTCTTGCGAACCTTCTTCGGAATCCGAGTCTTCAACAGACTGACGGGATAGATCAACTTGAATCCAGTCATCCAACGCCCGATCATTTTCTGGACTTGGGCTAAGATCATCAATAGTAAAGGTTACTTCATTTTGAGGTGAGATAATTGAGGACTCACTCAATCTAGCCTCTAACTCAAAAACTTTCTGGGACACTTCCCGATCCTTAGGATTTAAAAAAAGTAGATACTTAAAAGTATCAAGAGCTTCTTCGTAGTTTTGTGTTTTATAACAAACCTCACCGTAAAGTTTTTGCAATTTAAAATTATCTCTATTCTTCGCCGCTATCGGCCTTAGTGTCGTATAAGCGAGAGAATATTCCTCTTTCTCGAAATAGCACTGTGAGAGACTGAGATAGCCCATAATGTAATCAGGATTATAACGGATGCCTTTTTTTAAAACCTCAAAAGACTTATCAATCAGTCCAACTTTTCGATAAGCCTCAGCTAATGGGGCAAAAGCCAGTGATCTTGGATCCTGGGCGAGGGCCTTCTCATACTTAACGATTAAAGGACTTTGAGACAATCTTAGCTCCTCTCTATTAATCCAGCTTCTTCTTGATTAATAATCCTAGGAGTAACAAAGATCATCACTTCCTTTTTTGATGTTGAAGGCTGATACTGGTTTCTGAAGAGCCAACCAAGTAGAGGAATATCTTTTAAATAAGGCACCCCTGAAACAGTCACTCTTTTATTATATTCATACACTCCACCAATGACGATTGTTCCACCATTTTCTACTAAGACATTCGTTTCAATTGAGTTCCCAGTCTTATTCGGAGGGAGCTGAGGAGAGACTCTCTCTGCAAAGTCCTCTTTGGTGATCACTAGTTGCATGGATATTGAGCCCTCATTAGTGATTTGCGGTGTTGCTTCAAGAAGCAAAACTGCTTCTGCCGTTTCTGCACCAGTTGTAGCAGTATCTCCGGCTCCGTTCACGACAAGGTAGGCCTCAGTACGCGTTGATCTAAGGATAGCCTTTTGCTTATTTTGAGTAACAACCTTCGGAGAAGATATAATCTTGCCTTTTGACTCTGTCTCAAGGAGTTGAAGTCTGAAGTCTAGATCGAATATCCTTCCAAATTGACCAATACTCAAACCAATGACACCTAGGTTTGAAGTCCCGCCAATTTGACCACCTGCTGAATTAAAGGAGAAACCCGGACCTGCGTCTGTCGGGCCACCACCGATCTGCCCAACATTTACGGGAGCAGAGGCTTGTTGACCTACAGGATCGTAACTAAAGTTGAAGCCATTATCTAAACCGATCGACTTAGAATAAGACTCCGAGACCTCTACGATCCGAGACTCAATCAATACTTGAGGTGTTTGAGTATCTAGAACCTCAATAATTTTCCTCATTTTTTCAATGACTTCGGGAGTATCTTTAATAATTAACGAATTCGTTCTCAGGTCTTCATTTAGCTTTCCCCTAGCGTCCGTTAAGTATTCTGTAAGAATTATTCCAAGATCTTTAGTGCTTGCGTAACTAATGGGAAAAACTTTTGTCACTAAAGGCTCTTGTTTTACAGTTAAGAGCTTCGCTTCAGCCTCTTTTCTTCTATCAGCAGTGGCCGTGGTCAGGGTTTGAATCATTAAGATGATTCCATTTTTTTTTGCTACAAGCCTATTTAATCCAAGTAAAGTATCAAGCGCCTGATCCCATGGCACATTTGTTAAATTAAGGCTCAACGGCGCTAAGGCCTTTACCTCTTCAGTGATGATTATATTGAATCCCGAAGCTTCAGCTATCATTTTTAAAAGGTCTTGGACTGAGACATCTTTCACATTCAAAGAAATACGCTTTCCAATATATTTCTTACGACCTGCCAAGGTTAAATTTTCTAAAATATCCTCCACTGAATCAGAGCGAGGAACAAGCAGCTTGCCGAGATTAATTTCGTTTTCTTCTGTTTTTTCTTCGAAGCTTTTTGATTCGCTTATACTTCTTTGATCAAAAACACCGAAGCGATTTTCTATTTCTAACACTATTCTATTAGATTTCCGCTTCAAGATAGAACGGACATTATCCCTAAGCTGAAGGGCAATACGGATAGAGTCCTTTTCACCTGGCTTTGTATAGGGAGAAACAAAAACCACACTTCCTGAGAACTCTGAAGTATCAAAAGCTCTCATTATTTTTTCACCAGCTTCAACGCCTTTGAGGTCTAGAATAATTTGCTTATCCTCAACAACTGAGAATTTTTTTGCTGGGACTTTATTACTATCTAATACTATTTCAAGTTCAGATATTTCGCCAACTTGCTTAAAGTTGATAGCTTCAATTTGGGCACTTACTAGCGATGGTGCCTTCTCTTTAAATTCTAGTAATTCGTCTTGGGCCAATAGGGATGCAGAAAAAACTAAAAGGATTAACCAAATTGGTTTAAGAAATTTCCCTTTTTTCATATAACTCTTCCATAAGTCAAAGGATGATAATTGTTACATTCATTGTAACATCACTGCTAGTTTTTGCGAAGCTAAATGGTCTCGGTAGAGACTGGAATGATGGTTTCGATATATTCATCTTGATCATAAACATTGCGAATTTTTTCGACTAAAACAATTCCGCCGGGAACGATCGCCCGAACCACCGCATCATTCTCACCAATCTTCATTCCTTCTTTAACGATATAGCTCTCGTTACTCAGCCGATCACCACCAACTAAGATCTTTGCAATTGCTCTTCTATTGTTCCCCAAAAGTACGCCAACGACCCTAATCTGAGTAATAGGAAAGTCATTAATCGTCGGTAAGTTGGAATACTTATTATCTTTTAAAAAACCACCATAAGTTTTGCTTCTCTTTCCAATTTTGACCCTCTGCCTTTTAAAAGGGTCTCTCATCTCCAAAGGGTTCTTGATCGTTGTGCTATTTCTCTCGAGAATGGCTATATTTTTCTTTTTTTTCTTAGGAGCTTTTTCTTGCGCGACAACAGATGGAAGGAGAATTATCGATCCAATAATAAATAAAATTTTCAGGATCTTTGTCATTTAACTTTTTTTCCTTTTATTTTTTCTATTCTTCTTTGGCGCAGGTTTATTTTTAAAGTTCGTTTCAATCTTATTAATTCCCCTATCTTCCCTATGATCAGGATTATACCGATAGGCCTCTACGATCACTTTTGCATTTACAAGCTGAAATCGACCTCTTTGTCGTGATTGGGATTTCTTTATATCTATCGTCTTAATATTGAGTAACCTCTCACTGGCGCCAACTTTCTCAAAAAATATTAGAAACTGAAGGTAAGTACCCGTTGCCGTGAACTCATACCTCTTCGTAAAATAGAAGCCTTTATTTTCCTCAATACCAGGAGAGAGAAAAATATTTTTTATGTTTAAGCCCTCTGCAATTTGTTTTATCAGCCCCAAGTTTTCAGTGTCTTTAATAGAATCTGGTAATTTTTTCTGTAAACTTTCTACCTCTTTGGCGACCAACTCGATATTGCTCTTAGCTTCCTCAATGTCACGCAGATAAGCTCGGATTTGTTTTTTTTCCTTCTGCCCTTTTTTAATTTTGCGTGTAATGATGGGAATTTGCGATTCAAGCCCAATCAAATCGGTCTGAAAGGTCTCGTAAAGCGTAAAAGCTTCCCATCCACCATAGGCGATTATAAGAATCCATACATAATTTAATATTGATGCTAGCAATTACCTTCCCGTTAAAAATGGATCAAAAACTTCCACTTTCCCTTTAATTTCAAATGTCTCTTTCCGAAACTGAACCCCTTGAATTGTCTCCTCTTCTGTTTTCGAATCTGCCAATTGAAGGCTCCTTCCGAAGAAAGGGCTATCATTTACGCTCGAGATAAACTCACCGATACTTCGATAAGTATTAGCCTCGCCCTTTATCGTAACCTCATTCTTATCATTTAACATAAACTCAATAAACCAGAGTTCCTGAGGAGTTGATCGCGCTATCTTTTCTAGAAGGTAGCGAGGGTTTGTTTTTAGCTTAATAATACTATTTACTTGCTCTGATCTTTTCTTTAAGCGCTCTATCTGCTGGTTAAAAGCTATAAGTTGCTCTTTAATATCTCTATTTTTCTTTAACTCACGACGCAGTTTCTTATATTTTATATTGAGCTCTGAGACCTCTGCTTGTTTAGTGGCGATCTCTCCTTTTAAAAAATCGTCGAAGTATTCGACGGGATACTTAATCAAGAGAAACGAAAGAATGATCATCTTCCATGGGAGTTGTGCAAAATCAACCCCCGCTATAACAGGTGCCTTAAGGGATCTCTTCTTCTCTAATAGATTAATTTCAATCATAACCTACTTACCCCTCATTGCTAGGCCTAGCACCTGAACACCACGATAAGCGATCTGATTAATTTCTTCCTCACTAAAGTTTTTTTCCTTGTAAGAAATAGCATCAAATGGATTAAGTACGCTAACATCTACACCGAGTAGAGCTTCAAGTCCTTCAAGTAACCCTGGAATTAAAGCACTTCCACCAGTCACCATACAGTGAGCAAGGGACTCGTCAGAGGTTGAGCTAATATAGAAATCAATTGCTTTTTTTATTTCTGAAAAAAATGTCTCAACTACGTCATCAATTATTTCGAGAATTTCTTCGGGTAAATTTCCACTTTCATCACCTGTTATTTTTAGGTCCTCTGCTTCATAGTAGTTAACGCCCATCTGTCTTTGAATTTCTTCGGTTATCATCACGCCACCAACATTAATCTCCTTGGTGAACATGACCATCCCATTCTTATAGATAATGAAGAAAGTCTTCTGAGCTCCGACATCCAAAATAAGGAAACTCTCCTCTGGGTTACTTGCCTTATCACCAACAACAAGTTCAAACACGTTGGTTACGGCCAGAAGACCCAAGTCACATATTTTAACGCTTCCTCCAGCCTCCTGAACAAGTTCTTTGAAGTTTATAATAGTGTCGTTTTTCGCTGCTGCTACGATAACGTCAATTCCCCCGCCCTCATTTTCACCAACGAGGTGGTAGTCAACTGTTGATTCTTCGATGTCGAAGGGGAGATACTGCTCAGCCTCCCAGAGAACCTGATCTTCAACTTCTTCATTAGAGCCACCGGCAAGCTGAAGTTTTCGAACAACTGTATTGGGTCCCGACAGTCCAAGAACGCAAGCAAAAGGGCTTATTCCGGCCTCTTTAGCTGCTTGGGCAATTGTGCTAACAATTTCTTCGGGTTTTTGAATTTCATCTTCTATGACTGCCCCTTCCGGAAGCGACACCATGGCAAACTTAGTTAGTGAGTATGAACCGGCTTTGCCTTCAAGAGCTGCAATTTTTACCGCACTCAAGCCAATATCTATTCCCACAAGGGAAGTGCTCCCAAGAGATAGCGAACTAAAAACCTTTTTAAGTTCTTTCTTTAAATCCAAACTTTTCCCTTAAAATTAACAGCGAAGCGTCAATGTCAATTATAACTAGCTATTCGCAGTAAATTCAAGAAATTACTCCCTTTAATCAGCATTATCCCAGCATGAAGAATTTTACTGCTTGATCAAAATAGTCTGGTATGAAAAATTGGAGTGCGGCTATTGAAACGATAAATGGACCAAAAGGAATCGGAGTTTTTCTGTCTACTACTCGAAAAATAATGAGAATACCTCCAATTAAAGCCCCGAGAAAGCAGCTCAAAAATATATTCTGAATAATCCCTACTGGCCCCAAGTACAACCCTAAGACTCCGTAGAGCTTAATATCTCCGCCACCAAGGCCGACCTGTCCTTTAATCAGAAAGAATCCATAAGTGACAGCAAGAGGAAAAAGAAAGCCAACCATGGCACCGCTTAGCCAGTAAGTATAAGGCTTCGTCAGTACCACCATACTAAACAGAACAAGCCCCAAGTATATATTGAGTTCATTAGGGATTATTTTGAATTCGAGGTCAATCACGAAGATTGTCAACAAAGTAGCAAACACAGAGATAATGAAAAAATAGGAAGAAATTCTCTCGATTGAGAGATAGTTAGGAGTAACTACGAATGCGAAAAGACCAACAACTAGTTCAATAAGAGGATAGCGGAGTGAGATCGATGATTTACACTTCCTACATTTACCTAGGAGGAAAGCATAGGAAAGAACGGGAATATTTTCAAACCAACTGAGCTGCGTCGCACATTTAGGGCATTGACTTCGTGATCGACTCGAAAAAATAGTAATTCTTCGTGGCAAACGATAAATCAATGCATTTAGAAAACTTCCTATGCAAATTCCGAAAACAAGTGAATAGAGCTGTAAATAAATCATCAAGAAAAATCTTTTTTGGAGATAACAAAAAGTGAGGCACCCAAAAATATGAAAATCCAAAGAAGAGCGTAGGCAAGAGAAGAGTAAAGATACGAGGACTCTAGTATATTGTCGTAGAGAACAAATGTTTTGACATTAAATTTTTCAAGATTTGGGAAGTAAATAGAATAAAAATCAACAATGGCTTGAACCCACCCTCTGTTGGCATAGAAACCAGTTTCTTTCACTCCTTCAATAGCATGACCTGTCACATAAAGACTCAATGTTATTAAAACAGTCAGCGCCGTATTTGAAACTAAAGAAAAGAAAACAACACAGTACAGTACCAGTAGTGACTCTATATATATAAACGCAAGTGACCACGGTATTAGGTAATGAAAACTTCCACCAAGCATATAATAGAGGCCAAATACAAAGAGCGACAATCCAAATATATTAACGAGGAGGATTCCTGATAGCCCCATCATTTTTCCAATAAAAAAGCTACTACGAGAAACTGGACGGCTTATAACCATATAAAGGGTTCTGTTTTCGATCTCGCTATTGATAAGAGAGGCACCCATAAAAATCGAAACTCCTACTAAGCTCAGAGAAAGACAACCGAGCCCGACATCAAGAGCGATTCTATCGGCCACCCCGTAACTAAACTCTGCTGCTACAAAAGTTATAAACAGCAGCAAGGCCCCAAGGAAGAGAACATTCATTAGTATCTTGCTTTGATAGATTTCTAAAAAAGTTTGACGACTTATTAGGTACAGATTTTTCATTTTTAATTCTGCCTTGAATTATAAATTATTTCTTCGAGAGTAAGTCTCTCCACGTGGAGGTCCTCTATAGTGCAGCTTTGATCCAAGAGGGATTTTACCAAAATGTTTTTATTATCAAAAGGAACAACGACCCTGTAAAGGTTACCCTCTTTGTTTAAAACTTCAGCGTCTCCCAAGTCAATATCCCTTTCTGCCAAGAACGCGATTCGCACATTTTTGCCCATCTCTTGCCTGAGAAGTTCTCTCTTTGATCCAGAAAAAAATGTCGTACCATCTTTGATAACGACAAGGGAGTCTGAAACCTCCTCGACGTCGGACACAATATGACTGCTAAAGAAAATCGTTACTCCTTGTTTGTTTAATTCGAGTAAAATATCTTTAAATTCTTTTCTTCCCATCGGATCAAGACCCGATAGTGGCTCATCCAAGACGACAAAAGTCGGTCTGTGAATCAAACATGTTACGAAACCGAGACGCTGCAACATTCCCTTTGAATAACTTCTAATTTTCTGATCAAGGGCAAACTCAATGCTTAGTCTTTTTGACCATTTTAGTATCTGCTCTCTAGAATCACTTGCCGATAAGCCCTGTAGCCCACCAAGATACATCGCAAACTCTCTTCCAGTCATACCCGGGTAGAAATAGGGGCGTTCTGGAAAATAGCCTACATTAGATTTTATTTTTTGGGATGTATTGCCCATTGAAGCATTGAATTCAATCGTTCCCGAATCAAAAGAAATAAAACCAAGTAATCCTTTTATAGAAGTCGTTTTACCCGCTCCGTTAGCGCCTAAAAACCCGCACAAAGATCCTGGCTCGACCTTAAAACTTAGATCCTTTAGAACTTTCTTTTTTTCTTTCCAAAAATCGCCCTTAAACGATTTATTTATTTCTCGAAACTCAATCATTACAAACTGAAATCCTTTGAATATTACTTGAGCACTTAAGTTCAAAAATTATTCAAAATGCGTTATCTTTATGTCATTCACTCCGCTTATTTTGAGTATAATGTATTTTATGGAAAACTCGAAAACTAATTTTACGATCCTTATTTTAGTGGCCATCGCTTTTGTTGGAGTTCAAGGCCTTTACCAGTATTCGAAACGACCAACCGTGAAAATTTCAATGCAAGATCAAACTGTAAATATTGATGATCAAGTTATAAAGATTATAGATGTAGGCCAACATCGAATGATTTCGAGTCTACTTTGGTCAGAGACCCTTCTAAGAAGTGATATCGACCATTATAGTCAGGGAGACTTTAAAAATTGGATGTTTTTAAGGATGAAAACTATTACCAGTCTCGATCCGTATTTTTATGAAGCCTATCTCAACGGTGGAGTCTATCTCAGCATCATTAAGGACGATGACCTTGGGGCAGAGTATATATACGACAGAGGCTTAAAATATTACCCGAATGATTATTATCTTAATTTAAACGCTTCTTTTCATTACTACTTCGAACTCGGAAAGGTACAAAAGAGTATTGATGCCCTCGAGTCTATAACCCGGATACCAGATAAAGAGACACCTCGCTTTGTTTCAGAACTCCTAGCTAAGATGAAATCTCTTCAAGGCAATAAAAGTGATGCTTTGATCATTATTTCGAAGCTTTATAATAACTCTCCCCCAGAAACCCCTATACGGAAAAAGTACAGAACCATACTTTATTCCCTAAAGGCAGAAATTGATCTTACTTGTCTTAATAAAAGTAAAAGTAAAAGTAATAACTGCCAGAGAACAGATTTAGATGGCGCAGCTTATGAGCTCCAGACCAATGGGAAATGGAAGGCTTCGAAAAAATGGCGGCCTTACAAGGTAAAAAGCCCTTCAAAACCAGAAGAGCCTAAAAAGAAAAAATAAATTTATTACCTATTCTTCAGTAACCACGTCTGGCATTGATCAAAGCTTTGTCACCATTAATTGCCCAAGCATCTGCCAAGGCATCAGTGTTAAAGTCCGGATCAATCGGTCCAATGGCTCCAGCAACAAATTCTGAACCTGTATCAGTTACTTTAGGTGCACTCCAGCCAGTCCAAGTTGGAAGAGCTGAAGCCGTATCTGGATCAACCTTCGCAAGCCAACCAATGGCAGCAACCGCGCCCCCCACCGACTTATCTCCAGCATAGCGGTGAGCGCCAGCGGCGCAAGTACCACCGTTATCTGTGATAATCTTATTCGCCTTACCGGCGGAGTCGGCACTAAAGCCAAAAGCATAGTAGTTACCACTAGCAGGGGGAGACCAACCTGCGTCTGTTAAGCAGGCAGCGTAGGCGTCAAAATCAGACTGCAAAGAAGTTTCTGCAGAATAAATAGCAGCAAGCTGAAGCTTTGCTTCTGACGTTTTTGTTTTGGCTTGGTAACGTTTAAAGTCCGGAATTGCCACGGCCGAAAGAATACCAATAATAGCGACAACAACCATGAGCTCCACCAAAGTAAAGCCTTGTTCTCGTAGTACTTTAAAAAAAGTCATCACTTCTCCTTAATGTTTTTTTGTATTTTAGCATCTTCCGCAAGAATCATAAACCAAGCACAACTCAGCATACTTAATTTCTTAAAAGCTTTGCCTTAAGACTTCTTCAAAATGAAGTTTGATAGAGTTAAAAAGGGCTTGGATAAAAAGAACTTAGGTAGTCAGAATTTTTTAGATAAAAAAAAGCCCCTCGAATTACGAGAGGCTTATGTTAAGATTAATTATTTTTTATTAAACCTAGTAGCCACGTCTCGCATTAATAAGAGCCTTGTCACCGTTAATTGCCCAAGCATCTGCCAAGACATCAGTGTTAAAGTCCGGATCAATCGGTCCAATGGCTCCAGCAACAAATTCTGAACCTGTATCAGTTACTTTAGGTGCACTCCAGCCAGTCCAAGTTGGAAGAGTTGAAGCCGTATCTGGATCAACCTTCGCAAGCCAAGCTTTGGCCGCTTTCGCGCCCCCCACCGACTTATCTCCACCGAATTGATGTTCGCCCGCAATGCAAGTGCCACCGTTGTCTGTAATAATTTTATTCGCTTTACCAGTTGAGTCGGCACTAAAGCCAAAGGCATAGTAGTTACCACCAGCCGGAGCAGACCAACCTGCGTCTGTTAAACATGAAGCGTAAGCATCAAAGTCTGATTGTAAGGAAGTTTCTGCAGAATAAATAGCAGCAAGCTGAAGCTTTGCTTCTGAAGTTTTTGTTTTTGCTTGATAGCGTTTGAAGTTAGGGATTGCTACTGCTGAAAGAATACCGATAATGGCAACAACAACCATGAGCTCCACTAGCGTAAAACCTTGTTCTCGTAATGCTTTTAAAAATTTCATATACTCTCCTTAAATTTCGATGGCCAGTTGAGAGACCACCTCTTTATGTTAGCCTTGAGATTAAGACTCAAAGCTCGAATGCGCTGCCTATGCTTTGTGGTTTCGAGACCTGCTTCAAGTCAGCACCGGAACAAAACCACATTTACTAATAGTAGTATTGTAACCCCTATTTTCTAAGGGCAAGGATAAATTTGCCCCCTTTCTTATTTAGCTTCGAAAATCTCCTTTAATTACGACAACTTGATTCTAATCTCCGCCAGCAGCCATAAACATCGGCAGATACATGGCAACAAGAATTGTTGCGATAATTCCCCCCAAAACGACAATAATTAATGGCTCTACCATTTTCGTCATCACATCAATCAATCCATTAACCTCATCCTCGAAGACCTCTGAGACCTTTTCGAGCATTTGATCAACTTGCCCCGTTTGTTCTCCAACTCGAACCATTTGAGTCACCATTGGTGGAAAGTAGGCAATCTTCTCAAGAGGCTCGGTTAGTGTCTTACCCTCGATCACTTTCTTTTTTACTCCATCCAGATCCCTGCTTATGACACCGTTATCAATCGTATCGATACAAATATCAAGAGCATCGACTAGAGAGACGCCGGAGCCAAGCATTGTGGCCAGAGTCCTTGAGAAGGAGGCCAAATTACCCTTAATGATAATTTCTCCAAAAATAGGTGTTTTCATAAAGAGATTGTCGTAGATTACTTTTCCAGTCGGTGTTTTCGTATAGGCATTTAAAAGGGTGAAAGCAACAATAAGAGCTGGAATGAGATAAATAGAATAACTTCCGAGAAAGTCAGAAGTATCAATAACAAATTGAGTAACTGCTGGAACCGCTTGACCAGTATCGGTAAGCATCGAGACAAATTGCGGTACCACAAAAACCATCATTCCCCATATAACGAAGAAGCCAATCAGTGAAACAATCACCGGGTAAGTCATCGCCGACTTAATCTGAGCCTTTATCTTCTCTTGCTTGTCGAGGTGAATAGCCAACTTATTGAGAATCGTATCCAAAATACCACCAGCTTCACCGGCCTTAATTAGGTTACAGTAAAGCTTATCGAATCCTTTCTGCTCTTTCATGGCCTCGGCGATGGTCTTTCCCTCACCGACATCAGAAGCTATTTTCTTTATCGCTCGACGCAGAACCGGGTGCTTTTCTTGCTTGTAAAGAATTTCCAAGGATTGAATAATCGGAACTCCAGCACTAACCATGATTGCTAGTTGCTTTGTGAAAGAAGTCAGTTCTTTTTGGCCAAAAGGAGAGGCGTAGCCATTAGCGACCATCCACTCCCCAATATCAAACTCTAGAATAGAGGGAGGCATGACTCTTTTTGGTCTTAAGCCTCTTCCTCGCAAGACCCGCCGGACTTCTTTGGCGTTAGTTGCCTGAATAGTCCCAGCTTCTCTCTTTCCTTCTTTGTTAATTGCCTCAAATCTCCAATTACCCATAACGTCCTATTTTATAGTGATCTAGTTTTCATACCCAATTGCTTAGCTAACTCCTCTGGAGCTGGAGAATAACTCATTGCCGTATCACCATCTATTGCGCCGTTGTCAACAAAGCGCTTTAAGCTTTGATTCATCGTAATCATACCAGTTTTCTCCTGACCTATTTGCATCTGAGAATAAATTTGATGAATTTTATCTTCTCTAATGAGGTTTCTTATGGCGGGAGTTGTTCTCATAATTTCCATTGAGGCAACCCGACCTGGCTCGAATGTCTTGGGAATCAGTTGCTGAGCAACAACACCCTGAAGAACGAAAGAGAGAAGGGTTCTTACCTGACTTTGTTCATCAGCGGGAAAAACATTGATGAGCCTATTAATTGTTTGAACAGCGGAGTTGGTGTGTAAGGTACCAAAGACAAGGTGACCCGTTTCGGCGATGGTTAACGCAGCTTCAATCGTCTCTGCATCTCGAAGCTCTCCTACGAGAACAATATCTGGATCCTGACGCAAAAGACTTTTAATCGCTCTACCAAAGTCATTTGTATCCGAGCCAATCTCTCTTTGATTTACAATACAACCCTTATGGGGATGAACAAATTCAATCGGGTCCTCTAAGGTGATAATGTGACCAGACTCATTTTCGTTGAGTCGATCAATCAAGGCGGCCAATGTTGTTGATTTACCGGAACCTGTCGGGCCTGTAACAAGAATCATCCCGTTGGTCACATCCGTCATCTCAATTAGAACGTTAGGTAGATTTAGTGCCTTGAAATCTGGAATAATAGAAGGGATTTGTCGAAAAACAGCAGCGCAACCGCCTTTTGAATAGAATATATTGGCCCTAAAACGGGCCAGACCCTTTATCCCAAATGAAAAATCTAACTCCAGATTTTTTTCAAATTCATTTTTTTGTTCTTCCGTTAAGATTTGATAGATGAGCCTCTTTGTATCTGCTGTCGATAGAGCAGGTATTTTCACTCGAACAATTTCACCATTAACCCTCAAGCCAGGGGGAGTACCAACAGTTAAATGAAGGTCTGAGCCACCATTTTCCACCATTAACTTAAAGAGCTGTTGAATTTTAACATTATCACCAATTCCAACTTGCTTTGTTTTAGTGATACTTTCATCTGCGCTCATAGGCTTCCTCTAAAATTTATCAGAAGCTGAATTCATTACAGCTTCTTCTAGTGTCGTTTGTCCTTGTGCTACTTTTGTAAGAGCACACATCCTAAGTGTTTTCATTCCATCTTTTATAGCTTGTTTTTTTATTTCATCCGAACTTGCATTTTTAAGAACAAGGTCTTTCACCATCGGCGTCATCTCTAAAACTTCATAAATGGCAACTCGTCCCTTGTAGCCTGATTGGTTGCAAAACTCACATCCAGGTCCATGATAGACCTTAATTTTAGAGGCCGAACTTGGGGCTATACCACAGGCGATCAACTCCTCTACTGAAGTATTAGCTGGTTCTCGACATTCCGAACAAATCTTTCGGCACAGCCTTTGAGCAACAACAACATTCAGAGATCCTACTACTAAAAAAGGCTCTATCCCCATATTAAGCAGCCGAGTCACCGTAGAAGGGGCATCATTTGTATGCAAAGTAGATAAAACCAAGTGACCAGTAAGGGCAGCCTCAACGGCAATTTCCCCGACCTCAAGGTCTCTAATTTCCCCAACCATGATAATATCAGGGTCTTGTCGCAAAAACGCCTTAAGCGCAGAAGGGAAGGTAAGCCCTACTTCCTTCTTCACATTAACCTGGTTAATTCCTTCCAAGTTAAATTCAACAGGGTCTTCCGCAGTTGAAATATTTGTCTCTGGTTTATTAAGCTCAGCGATAGCTGAGTAGAGAGTCGTCGTTTTACCAGAACCCGTAGGGCCGGTAACCAAGCACATTCCATATGGCTGATAGATACCATTTTTAAAGACTTCTAGTTGCTTTGCTTCAAAACCCAGCTTAGTCATATCAAGCTGAAGGTTAGACTGGTCAAGTAGTCGCAGAACGACCTTCTCACCAAAGAGAGTGGGGAGGGAGCTTACCCTATAGTCGATTGGTTGCCCTCCAACCATTAATTTAATTCTGCCGTCCTGGGGTTTTCTTTTTTCAGAAATATCTAACTGAGCAAGAATTTTTAATCGAGAGATTATAGGCTTCATCAATTTAATATTTGGCTTATGAACTTCGTGAAGCGTGCCGTCCATTCGAAATCTAATTCGAAAGGTTTTTTCATAAGGCTCTATATGAATGTCCGAAGCTTTTTTAATAAAGGCTTCGGCCAAAACTTTATTAACGTAGTTAATGACCTCGTCACCGATGTCCTCTTCTTTTATGTCCTCAGTATCCTGCTCCGCATTCGCATTAACCTCATAAATCGTGGATAGAAGTTCGTCGATAGACTCGATGACTCTTTCATTAATTTTTTTCCAAGCAGAAAGATTTGTTAATATAAACTCTACTGGGTGCTGAAAGACCGTTTGCAATTCCGTTTTAAACTGTATGACGGTCGGATCATAAATAGCGACACTCACGGCCTTGGCAGTTTTTTGAATCGGAAGGGCCCGATACTTAAGGACGTCACTCTTTTTAATCAACTTTATTGTTCTTTCTTTTATTTTGGCTTTAGTCAGGTCTATGAAGGTCAATTCGTATTTGTCAGCAAGAACTTTAGCAAACTTGGTGTCGTCAAAGAAGTCTAATGAAAGAAGGTCCAATTCTGAAATTGATTTCGGATCCTTATCCAAGAGCATAGGACGTAAATCCTTAGCAGGAATCATTCCTGTCTCAGAAATCACATCAGAAAATTCTTTTCTAAACATAAACATCCAATTTTGAGTTACGTCTATGTTATCGGAAATACGAAAAAAGATATTTAAGAGTTTCGAGTAAGGCCAACATTCCAGAAGCTTAAAGCAAATTTTGCCTGCCACTTAAGAAGGTTTAGACCATCAATATAGTTGAGCGACTTACTCTTTAGGTGATCATGCTTTGCAAAACTATAATTCATATCCCAAAAAATAGAACCGTCAGGTAAATCGGAGTCAAAAGTAAAGTCACGAGAGCAGCAATTAATCACGAGGGGGTTCTTTCCAATGCACCTAAGTTCATTTTCGTAATCGAGACCATTTAAGTCACCATACTTTCTTCTAGAAAAAATCTTAAATGGCTTAGAAAGATCATTTATGACCTCAGCAAATACCCTACTCATATTCCCTGATCCCAAAATCAAAAAGCTATCGAATTGCTTGAAATCATTCTGTAAAATCCACTGAGCTGCTAGATAGTCCGTATTCGTTGCTTCAAATTGAGATCCCTGTTTCCGAATACAGTTTATGGCATTCAGCTTTTTCACAACAGAATCCTCTACTTGAACGCTATTTAAAAAATGGCCTTTATAGGGGTAAGTGACACTTAAGCCTAGGAAGCCTCTCTCAAACAATGACTCAAGCTCCTCTACTTTAGACGCAGTAGAGTAGTCTAGAAGGTGATAATCTACCTCATGTCCAATAATATCCTCATACATCTCTTTAGATCTTGAATGAGAAATATCTCTTCCAATTAGAGCAAGCTTAATCATCCATTTCCTTGCGGGCTTGAACATCAAAGCGGATCTGATCGATTAGATCATTCACAGATGGGAACTTCTTTTCATCTCTAATTTTTTTTACAAATAAAATCTCAATTTCTTCACCGTAGATGTCCTCAGAAAAATCAAAGATATTTGTTTCGATATTTAAGCCTTCTTCGACATTGAAAGTTGGGTTTTTTCCAATATTTGTAATTGATTTATAAAGTCCTCCTTTATAGCGGCAAAGGGTTGCATAAACTCCCTTGGCCGGCACCATTCTCTCGAAATCGACTTCGATATTTGCCGTCGGAAAACCAATGCGACGGCCTCGCCCCGCACCTTTAATGACACGACCTCTCAAAAAAAAGGGTCGACCCAAAACCTCTTGAGCTTCGACAGTATCCCCAGCTTTAAGATAATCCCTAACTAGACTTGAAGAGAACACTTCATTTTCTTCCGAAAATTTGTCCTGAACTAATACCTGGGCTTTTTTGTTAGAGCAGTATTCTTTTACAAACTCATGGTCCCCTTCTTTATTTGCCCCAAAAGCAAAGTCATAACCAAGAAACAGGAGACTAAGGCCGCTATGGTTAAATACATGCCGGTCCAAGAACTCAGTGGGAGCCAGGGTACTAAAGTCTCGTGTAAAAGCCGTTTCAATCAAGTAGTCGATGCCTCCGGCCCTCAAAAGCTCTCTTCTCTCACCGTAGGTATTTAGGAGAAAGGACTTTTGATTTTTTAATATCGTAATTGGGTGGGGTACAAAACTCATCACAACCATCTCGAGCTGCTTTTTATCGCAATGTCTTCTGACCTGATCGAGAAGACTTTGGTGCCCCCGGTGGAACCCATCAAAATTTCCAATCGTTAAACCAAAATTTAATTCTTTGGGTAGATCACCAATATTTTCATAAACTTTCATAATCAATAACTTTTTTTAATTCATTAAAAGAAGAAGCCCGAAAACGCACTCTTTTCGCCCGAGCTTGATCGGAGGCAAAACTTTTTTCTTCAAGAGAGGTCAAAGCCTCAAGAAAATAATCTATGTCTTTAGAGGGCATCTGGCTATTTTTTATGATTTCGCCAAGATGACCAGTCTGTTGAGCAGAATCATCGTCTATGAGGAAAATGAGTTGGCTCAATTCACTATAACTCATACCGTCCCTTTTTAACTTTGCAATTAATCTAGACGCCTGCCCACGACTTTTCAGGCTTTTCCCTTTTGCCACAGTTAGTTCTAGACACATTAAGCTCAAGACTAAAAACAAAAAGTAACTCAAATAGCGAGGCCACTTAATCGGCAAGCTACGCCACTGGGAAGAAAACAAGGGAGCACTTATAAAAGCCTCTTTCTTCATGGGATTTACAGTCTCCGAAACCAAGGGAGTCGTTGTTGGTTTTGAGGAGTTCTCTTGAGGTGATACTGCTGCGACTGAGTTTGCACCACCAAAGACTTCTAGCTTGGGTAAATCAATCTCTACGGTCACGTATGTTCCTGTTTCGGGATCAAAATAGGACAAGGGCATTAACCTTTTCTCAATAGAGAGGTTCGCTCTTGCTAAGAAGGTATACTCAAAAGTCTTTCGACCGGAGCTAAACCCTGTTTCTACAAACTCACTTTTTGCGTCAAATTGTTCCAGCGACGGACTTGAAAAAAGAAGAGGAGGCTCAAGCTTTTCAAGGGCACCGGGACCTCGCACTTCAAGGGTTCCCTCAATAGCCTCATTTACGACAAACTTATTTTTCACTTGTGTAAAGCTGAACTCATGCTTTCCAATTAAACCTGTAAAATGAGGTGGAACATTTTGCGCCGGTAAGGGGTTTACCTTAACTTCCACTTTATCAGAATTTACCCCTTTAGAACGAAACCGACTAAAACCAAACCCCATACCCCCGAACGGGCTGCCTCTACCATCAGAAAACTGTAAAACTAGCTTTAAAGGATCTATAGACAGCTTTCCAGTCTTTTCTGGATAGACTCTTGCAGAGTACCTTAAGCTTCTTTTGTAAACCAAGCCTCCATACTCAACTGTTTGTTCCCTATCGTCTATTTTGTGGAAGCGCTTTATAAAGCCTTTTAGTTTTGGAAAAGACTTTATTTCGGTTTGAATTATCTGAACTCTTGAATAGAGATAATAGCGAACATCGACCCCTTCACCTAAAAAAACCTCATTCTTACTGACTTCAGCTTTCAAAAATAATGGTGAAGCCTGCTTTCGCTTCCCCAAAATAGAGATTGAGACTGTCTTATGAGAGTACTTCTTACCCCCAATTTCAATTGAAATATCTTTAATTCTTGCTATCCGTTGCCTGTCAGAAACCATCTCATAAATAAGGCTATAATTTCTTGAAGAAGAGAACTTTCCATTAATCATTGTCGTCTGAAGAGAGACTTCTTTTCGTCGACCTAACACTTCAAGCCCAACCGGATTAAATGAAACAAAAGGATCTTCATTTGAATCTGTCTTTACCTTAAAAATGACATTAAAACTCTCACCTTTGATTGGCTTGGGCGGATCTACACTGACCTCAACCTGGGCGAAACAATTGATGATTAATGTCGATAAAACTATCAAAAGCTTACACAAACTTTTCACTTACCAGTCCTTTTTCTTTCTAGCCTTAGGCTTTTGAGTCGAGGTATCTAAATACCTCTTTTGTAGATTTCTATCATCTGAAAGGATTTGTTTTATAAGACCCGGTACCTTAATCATTTTACGCTTTTTCTCAATTTCTTTTTGTTGCTGCGCTAGAGTCTTCTTCTCCTTCTTTTTCCCTTCTTTTTCTTCACCCTTTTTATCTTTCTTATTTTCTTGTTTCTGATTTTTCTTTTTCTTTCCGTCTTTGTCACCCTGGCTCTTTTTTTGACTTTTACCCTTCTCACCATTGGGGTCTTTTTTAGGGGAACCGTCTCCTTTGCCGTCGTCCTTCTTTTTTTTCTGGTCCTTATTTTCCTGCTCTTTTTTCTTTTTCTGCTTCTCCTGCTCCTTCTTCTGTTGAAGAGCTAACAGGAGATTTTGACGGAGTTCTGATTTAAAGTTGGCATCGATATTCTGATCATCTTGAATGCTATACTGCACATCCGAGAACATTCGTATCGCCTCTATCGGCCGTTTAGCCTTTAACAAGGAAACAGCGTAATTATTCAGCGCCTCAGGACTTATGGACGACCCGAGTTCTTTATACAAGACGACTGATCGAGAGTAGTCACCGTCTCGAAGAAGCATTTCAGCTAGCTTAATTTTATTTTTCTTATCAAGACCACCTGTTAAATATGCCTGAAGTAGTGAGGAAGTCTCGGGACCAAGCACCACTTCCGTTTCTTCTTCTCCCTCATCGTTTGCAAGAGTTGGACCCTGAACAGTGACTATAAAAAAAGATAATAACAACATTAATACAAAACCTCTGCTTGGATAAAGCGCAAAGCTTATAATTAACAAGATCAAGGCAGGGAGGATAATTAGGTGCGCTTTAACCGGGCGCACGGTAGCGCTTCCCTTATTGATTTTTTTACTAAAATTGGAATTAAAAAAAGCGAGAATCTGCTCTGTGGGTATTGAGTAGGAGTTCGCTATCCAATATTTGTAGGTTGCAACTTTGGAGCTTAATGATTTAAGCCAGTCCTCATTAAGTTTAGTAAAGACTTCTTTTCCTTCATACTTTTTATAGCCCCTGAAAGTATTGTAGCGATCACGGTTGGGTATCCGCGCCCCCTTTAGGGTTCCGACACCAACAATAGCTAGAGAAACCTCATCAGGTAGTTTAAAATCGATTGCGTCATCATGGCCCTCACTGTCAGTGAAAACTAATATATTGCCACCAAAATCGGCTCCTGCACCCTTTTCAACTCGAAAGTACCCCAAGCTCTCCCGTATGGCCTGAGATACGTTTGAGCCCCCATCATAATTTCTAATCGAAGCTAAACCCGCAACCCTGGCGTCTAAGAGATCTAAATCATCAGTGAAGGGGACAAGTCTTTTCTGCGTATCTGAAAATAAAACTACAGCGATTCGATGACCGAAAGCTTTTTTTATGAGGTGACGGGCCATCAAGATAGATTTTTCATATCGATTTGGACGAACATCTTCAGCCAGCATGGAAGCGGAGCTATCGATTATAATGATCGTTTTTTGATCTGGAATATTACTTTCAATCTTCTCTTCAGGTCCACGAAAGTCCAGAAGAGATATCAAAAGAAGCGAAAAACCTAAGAGTTTAAGATAAAAGCGTATCCTATTTATCTTCGTTGTGCGCTTAAACCACGTGTTAAATATAAATTCATTTCTCTCTCGCCGCGAACGATACCAGAGATAAGTCATACCCACGATGGATAGGGCTATTGGGATAATGAGCTCCCCTTTCAAGTAATTCATAGAACCTCTTTAAGAAAGAGACCTGAGATAGTCTCACTCAAAAGGAGTAGCAAAACGCCCCAAGCCAAGTACTGCCAGTAGAGTTCTTGATAAATGATTTTGGCACTTGTTTCGATATCAGTTTTCTCGAGTTGTTGTATTTCAGAAAGAACTTCAGTAAGAGCATTTTCATCACTAGCGTAATAAGATTTACCGCCAGTCTTAGACGCAATTTTGTCCAATGTTTCGAGATCTACTGAACCACCAGGTATTCTTTGATAGCGACCTCGTCCTCGACCAGTTTTTAAGAGCGCCCCATTTGCCTTTTGACCTATTCCAATCGTGTAGACCTTTACACCCTGTTTTTTTGCTTCCTCAGCAGATTGCTCTGGAGTCATATTTCCAACGTTAGAAACTCCGTCCGTCAGCAGAATAATGACCTTACTTTTTGCTATTGACTGTGCCGCTCTACCAACGGCCAAGCCCAACGCATCGCCAATATTAGTCCCCATACCTAGAAAGCCAACCTTAATTTCGTCAATGATTTGGTCGATCAAATCCAAGTCAGTAGACAGTGGTAGCAGGGTAAATGCTTTTTCGCTAAACATAACGATTCCTATTCGGTCTGTAGGTCTAAGTTTTACAAACTCCCGAATCTTCTTTTTAGCTGACTCAAGACGATTAGGTGCGAAGTCCTCTGCCAACATTGAGCGCGAAACATCAACCACGATAAAAATATCGTTCACCTTAATTTCGTTTTTTGCAAAGCCCATTGGCGTTCTAGGCTGGCTCAATGAAAAGCCGATCAAGCATGCTCCTGAGAGCCCCAGTATTAAATTGAGATGTCTCAAGCCCAAGGTATTACTATTCCATAGTTTTTTAGGAACATAGAATTCAGGACTCTTCCTGAATTGAAAGAACCTTAAAAGATAAAATAAAATAAATAGAGCTGAGACTACAAAGTAGAGCGGATATTTAAACTCCATCTTTTATCCCTTCGACTAAGCGATCCTTTGAAGCAATAATCTCTTTCAAGTCTCTCCCTCCCCAGCTAGTGGAGAATTGCTCAATTCGATATAATTCTAACAGAGAGGAAAACTCCTCTTCAAAGTTTTCCTTTTCACTAAAATAATGCAGGAGTTGTTTTCGATGCTCATAGATAAACTCAAAATCCTCATGGGAGGTTGCCTCAAACATCCTCTTTTTTATCTGTGCGGACTCGTCGCCCTGATTCGGCTTTCGAAACCACCGCTGCTTAATCGGTTTTATACTGACCAGTAAAATAAATATCAGAACTCCTGCCAAAATCCAAAATTGATAAGCTTGAGGGCGATAAAAAGAGCCTGTATCTTTGACAACAAACTCTTTAATCTGGAGTTTTGTGTCTTCAGTTGAAGATATTTTTAACTCGACAGGTATATTTCTATCAATGAGGTTCCAAATATACAGCGCTTTTGGCTGAAATTTTTTGACCACGACAGCTCTCATTTCTACTATGATGGCCTCTTGGTTATTTTTGGAAACGTATATTTCATCGACGTTAGTCACGTAGAAATAGTCAATAAAGGTTTTGCTAAGAAAGGTCTCTTTATCAAGAGCCTCTACCGAAAATGGCACAATCGTTAGTTTAAAAAAGTAAGTCTCACCTATCTTAAGGTTTTCGACCTTATCTTTGACCTCAAGAATTGCTCTTGCATTTTGAGCAAAGCTACTTGATGTCATTAACAGAAGTATTATGAAAGCTCGAAACATACTAAATCATCTCTCTAACAAATTGATCAAGGTAACGTTCTTTTAGCTCTAGAGTTTTTATTCTCTTAATTTCACTCTCTTCAACCTTACCTTCTTTAATTTTAAAGTTTTGAACACCTGAGCTCACTCGATTTCCAACCTTCATTGAAACTGGAGTGCTTTTGGCCGTATCAAGCGGAGCGACAAGGCGAAAACAATGAGACCTCTTATTGGCAATAATTTGCTTATATCCCTTCATGTCAAACCACTCAAGCCAGTCTGACAGAATAATTACTTCCCTATTTCTAGCGATATGTTTCTTTATTGCAGCTTCTTTGCTTTTGATTTCGGGCTGTCCAAATTCTTGATTCTTTGTACCCAAAGTTAGCTTACCATGCTCATCGATGAGGCCTTTTCGAGAAAGACTGGAAATGAGCTGAACAATACCTTTCTCCCCATTTCCTGCGGGTACGTCTACAATTTCATCACCCAAAAGAACAGCGTGAATAAAATCATTCGTTTCTCTGGCAAGAAGGTAGAGCATACATGTAATTTCTAATGCTGCTTGGAGCTTTGATACTCCATTCCAACCGTATAGCATCGACGGACCGGTATCAATGACAACGGCTATTTGAACATTTCGTTCTTCCTCAAATGTTTTTATAAAAGGATGGCCGGTCTTTGCTAAGATTTTCCAATCTATAAAGCGAACATCATCTCCATGAGTGTATTGACGGTGCTCCTTAAACTGCAAACCTGTGCCTCTAAAGTTGCTCTTTAGCATGCCAATGCTATAGCTATTGCTTTTCTTGAATAGCTGAGCCTTTATTTCACCAACAATTTTCCGTACTTCTACTATATTCATATGATGCTTTTTGCAATCTCCAAGGCGAGGACTCTTTCGTCAATCTGATCCAGAGTAGCCTCGTAAGAAAGAATCATTCTATGACCTAATATTCCTGGAACAATTTTCAAGATATGAGAGGGATTAACAAAGTCACTTCCATCGAGGAAGGCCATAAACTTTGAAACCTTATAAAGCCATAAGCATGCACGGGGTGAGGCTCCTGCCAAGATCACACCTTTATATTTTTTATCAAAAAACTCTGAGCTTGGGCGAGTAGCATGGACAATTCTTACGATAAGATCTTTGATCTTTTCATCGATATAGATATTTTTTGTAATTTCCTGAATTTCAATTAAATCATCGGTACTCAGTGTCGGTTCTATTTCTTCTAAGAAATTAGTACTAAGACTCAAAATTGATTTCTCTGCTTCAAAGTCCGGGTAATCAACACTAATCTTCATCATAAATCTATCCATTTGGGCTTCAGGCAAAGGATAGGTTCCCTCTTGATCTATTGGGTTTTGAGTTGCAAGGACGACGAAGGGGGCTGAAAGCTTGTGTGTATTATCACCTATCGTAACTTGTTTTTCGGCCATTGCCTCAAGTAGAGCGGCCTGTACTTTAGCTGGTGATCTGTTGATTTCATCAGCTAATAGTATTTGAGTAAATATCGGTCCAAACTTTGTCGAAAAGGACTCAGACTTCTGCGAGTAAATCATTGTTCCAATTAGATCGGAGGGTAGGAGGTCGGGAGTAAATTGAATTCTCTTAAATGAGAGATCGCAAAGTTTACTCATTGTTGAAACCGACATGGTCTTGCCTAAGCCTGGCATCCCTTCGATTAATAAGTGACCCTCGCATACGAGCGCGCATAAAATTGAGTCTAGTAAATTATCCTGCCCATAAATATACTTCTTTGCTTGATCGAGAGCGTGAATCGCTTTTTCCCTAACTGCTGACGTCATTTGAAACCCCTGTAATTTTAGTCACATAAGGGATATTATAACGCTGATTACTTCTGCATCAATGGGGCAAATGGGCTCTTGTGTTAATTGATTGTCAGGCTTGGGAAAATTTTGAGGAAAAAAGACAGTTGATCAGGGTCATTCTCCCGACCGAAGTAGTCAACAATCCCCAAGAGGTTCGAGGCACTATTCTTTGAAAGATAGCTTATCGCGCGACCTAGCTCGTTCTGATGGCCATTTTTACGACAAATGAGACTTTCCCCCTGACTCTCAGGAAGACAAATTTGTCGTGCACCACTTAAGCGCAAAAGGTTTTGAAAACCTCTCAGTTGAACTTTTTGATCATTGCGCAGTTGCGAAAAGAAACTCACAACGTCGGGCAAAAAAGCCCTCGACGACAATGAAGCCAATATGGATTTAAAACCCAAGAACGAGGTTTTTAAAGATAAAAGCTTTACCTTGTTCGAGATTATAGTTTTTAGAATTGGTAGCAGACGGCTTTGGGACACCTCTAAAAATAAAGCGGCTTCACCCAAAAGAGAGATGAGCGGTGTCTCTTTCTTGCTCAACTCATCAATAGCAAGATCCAAGAAGTGATTGAGAGCAACAAGGTCATCTGTCTTCTCCAGATCAATGACTTCACTTATATTTTGATAATGATCGACTAAGATGTCAGCAAATCCAAGAAAAGTTGTAATGCCAAGATCTTTATAACGACTTCCACCTTCGCCGAGGAAAGAGATTAGGTGAAACCCTTTAAAAAGGATATTCTCAGCGAGTCGCTGCCTTGTGTAGTCTGACTTCGAAAAGTAGGCGATAAAATCATTCAAGAAGCCGTTCTTCTCGATCTTTAAAACAAGCTCTGTTATTTTTTTAGAATCTCTCTCAGGCTTATAGTTTCGAAACAAAGTTTTGTTAACTCGCTTGAGTGCATCCCCATTTAAAAACTTATCAAAGTCTGAATCTGTGCGACCAACTCTATCTCTAACCAATCTGGCCATATTACTAAACCCACTGACCATACTTACGAGACCTAGAATTTTACCATTGTGGTCCACAAGTTGTTTCTTTGTCTGTAGATAGGGAACATCAATTTTTAGTCCAAAAAGCTTCTTTCTTATAACGGAACTGACTTGAGAAATCTTTGGTGACGAACTCACAAGCGATGTCATCAGCGCCTGCATATAATCTCCATAGGTCCAATTATTAACAGTATTAGCGTCGAGCAGTGAAGGGAAGGTGTCCCTGCCATTCTTTGCCAAGCCATGCTGAGTCTTATTCATAAATTTCCCACAGAACTTCAAGGGAATGCACTTTTTCAAAAGACCGTATTTAGAATCCACTAAGGAGTTATAATCCTCCGCCTTGGCGACTGCGTTCATGTAGTGAGCTCCCAAGTAATTTTCATCAAATCTTACGTCTCTTACTACGACCTCTACTCGCTCCATTGTGTTTAGAGTTCTGTTAACTGTTTTCAGTTCAGAGTCCGCTTGATCTCTGGTAATTTCCCAGTCAGGATTGGCAAAAAAGTCTGTAACCGTATCGGGATAAACCTGCATTTCTAAGTCAAAGGAATTTGTTTTGATAGTGGAATCGGTAAAAGAGTAAAACATTCGAAGACTCTCTTCTATAGTTATTACTTTATTTCTGGTTTCCTCTGATTCATATGGGATAGCAAGACCATGATCGACAGAAATCATTTTCATCATTTGCTCTAGCGCCGTTGGATAATCTTCATTCTTCTTTGTCGCCCTTCTTATTAGGCGCGAGGCAATTGTCCTCATATCGGAAACAGAAGGACATGAACGTCCACCCAGCTCCTTATGATAATTAGAACAATTATACTCAGACTGCTCTTTATACGTCGTGGGCCCTAACACACTACCTAACAAACCTTTTCTATATTTATCATAAGTACTGGCAGAGACTTCTAGGCCCTCAACTATTAAGGGGATTTGCGAAAAGTTTTGATCTGATCCGAAGTAGGCTGATGCTACTTCTAAAAATCCTTCTTCCTCGCCCAAGACGACCAGACCTTCACTTAGATCCTGCAAGGACTTTCTTGCCTCATCTTTTTTAAAAAAGTTATGAACACCGAGAAGGACTCGGTAGAGACCGTCTTCGTTAGGACGAGCATAACGCTCTGAAATGGATTTAAAAAGGCTTACATAATTATTCAGCAGAGTCGGTGAAAGTATTCCGGTCTTTGTTAGACCATCACCCTTTTGCGAAAGATAGTAGGAAAAGTCAGAGAGGGCAAAAAAGGACTTCATTAGCGGGTCTTCGCCAGCAAAAATAGAACACTCTTGGGGCGGTACCGTTATAAGAGAATAAAAACTTACTTGAGGCTCACTCATACGAGAAAGGCAAGCTTCTGTCGCCGTAGTCAAGCCTCTAGAGAGCTGAACCCCCGGAAGCGGACTTGGAGAAGGCTCAAGAATATAGATATCGCTTATTCTGCTCGAGTTTTCTTGATCAACGAAGCCTCGAGAGATGATCTTTAATAACTCTAGAATATGTCCCCGAGAAAAGAACTGCCCGAAGTCGTTAAGTAATTCTGGAGCAGCCAGGTCCTTCGTTACGTCTTGGAGAGATGAAAGAAATTCCTCTTCCTGCGCATCAGTACTTCTGGAAAAAAACTGATTAAGTAGCTCCGAAAGAGGCTTTTTTATTAGTTGAAAGGTCGATGAATAATAAGCCAGCAGCAAAGACACGTCGGCATCATTTTTATAGTGAGCATCTAAGAAATTAATAAAAAAGAGCTTCCCTTCGCTTGAAAAGCTCATCCAAACTCTCCCTAATGATTCAAAGTCTTTTATATCTTTCTTCTGAGCCCATTCAACTAGCTGATGAAGAGACTGATAAAAGCTATTATCAAAATTCTTTAAAAGTTCATGACCTGTAGCAACAGGACCATTTACCCCTCTATTAAACGTAGAGACCATCCTCAGAAAACTAATAAAGAAATCATCAGAAAAGTTTTCAAGCATAAAAAGTTCTCGTGCACCACCAAGGGGGTGAGCGAATTGAAATTTCTTGAAGAGCTCATAGAAACCATTATGTAACAAAAGTCTCGAACTGCTACTTAAGGCATTAACAAAATCCATCTGATGTTCTAAGTTTGCCGTGTCCGCAAGATAGCCGTTTATATTGCCCTTGTAGCCGCTTAGCTCTTGACACATTTGTGTCGCTGTTTTGATGAGGCCAATACTTTGGATGGTTTTTTGAAAGAATTTTTCTTGGCTCGAATTGAAAAGATCAGTCAAAAAAGCCTTAAGGTGTTCGGAAACGTCAATCCTAAGACCATTAAAATCCCCAGTAGGCTTGCAAACAAGGTCTGATTCGATAGCAACGTTTAAGAGGCGAAAATCTCTCCACATATTTTTTTGGACATCAATAGGGTAGTAGATAAGGTAGTCGAAATCCTCGGTTAATATTCTTTTCTCAAAGATTTCCTTCAGCCAATAGTCTCCATTGCTCGTTTTTTCAGAGAGAATATTTTTGTAGAAAACGAGATCATTTTCAAAGTTAGAGTTTCCTATTTTTGTAAGGAGCTGGTCTAGAAGCTCTAGTCTTGTTCTATTAAAGCTATCCTTCTTAAGCTCTGCCCTTAGCGCAGCTGGAAAAGAATCGGCTCCTGCGACAGCGATTGAAAAACTCTTTGTCAGTGCTGCTAAATTAGAAAGATCACTCTCTTCAAAGCTAAAAAGACTAAAGAATTTTAAAATATCCTCTTTTAAGATTCTATTTCCACCAGGGCATATTGTGGCCTCGTCGGCGCATTTTAAAATCTGGAATAGGTTTTCGTAAAAGTTCGATTCACTCAGAGAATTTATTACTTTCCCTAGCTCCTCTAACCCTCCAAGCCCATCTAGCTCGTTTACGAGTTCGATTAATTGGTCTCTTAGAACTCGATCGTTGAATATTTTCTCATTGATTGGCTTAGCAAAGTAATTCCAAGATACCGTATTCATATTTAAGAGACTTTTATACATTGCAGGAAACTTTTCATTCCATTGAGTACATCTAAAAAGGTTTCTTAAGTTATCAGCCTCTAGCAAATCATTCGTTAACTCGGTGTTACGGCATGATTCAGCTCTCACTGAATCTGTCAGGCTATCCTCGTAGTCGGACTCAATCGTACCTGGAGATTGCTTTTGACAGCCTCCAATAGCCAAAATTAATAAAAAGGCGAAGGCCCAATTTTTCAATGTTATTCCTGTGATCTGAAGTATTTCTGAGCTGTTCCTGAATTTACTTTATAATTAGAAAAAGCAATTTCTGACTCACCTTTTCTTTCTAGCTTTCGCTCTTCTTTTCCTGGCGCCGCAACGTACTGCTTTGTTTCTACCAGAACACTTATCGGAAACCCAAAGCCAACCTGATTTTCATACTTTACCGTAGTGGTGCTTTCAGTAATCTGTGGTCCTTGAATCATCTTCGCCTCTACCTTCTCAAGAACCCACTTATTCTTAGACCAAGATTGTTTAGAGTAGTCAAACTTGGACTGCTGAAACCCGAGGGGACTATAGCTTTTATAACGAGATAGGCGACCATCTTTTTTGAAGTTTATCTCTAATTTATTGATGGCCTTATTATTCGTTGGATCTTCTCCAATGACTAAAGTACCTGAAGATGATTTCTTCACTTTCAAACTATAGCTTTGAAGTTTAGGGGCCAGCTCTTGCGGTATGATGTAGTCAATCCTGCTGGCAACAAGGTTCTTTAAATTCTGACGAAGTTCCAAAAAACCTTTCGGTAGCCCTTCTACTACAAAATCTATTTTTCCCGGATAAATCCAATATAATTTAAAGAAAATTTCTTGCTTGATCTTGAGCGTAACGAATTGCTTCTTAATTTTCTCTGTTAAGCCCTTAAGCCTAACTTCACAGTAAAGATCTTTTAAGCCGTTCTTTATAGGAGAATAAGACCTCAAGTCAAAATCTTCTACAGGCCCGGCTTGAGCGCATAGAATGTTTAAAAATATAGTTAGTGTTAGAAAGAGCAATCGCATTTCAACCCCTTAGCCTTTTTATTCTCTCAATCAATTCAAGCCTATTCAATGAAGGTCAGGTTTTGCCGCCATTCTTGGTCATAAATGACCTTTAAATGTTTTTCTTTTTTGAATGTAACGCTTCCAGGGACCCCCTTGACCCCTTTTAGGTTCTTTACCTGAGTGAAGACAAGAGGGATATCCGAGTATTCCTGTCCACAAAGCTCTACTAAAGCGGAACCCAAAGTTACCAGATCAGACTGATCAGGCGTTTTTCCCTCAGTTTTAACAATCAAATGACCGCTTTTCATGCCTTCCAAATGAAGCCACCAGTCGTCCTTCTTTGCTTTTTCTTTTCGAATAAAGTCATTTTCATGAGCATTACGGCCTAAGAAGCAGCGCCAGTCTTTATAAGTAAACTCTATGTGATCAGATTTCTTTTTAATCTGTACCTTATTTTTTTCAACCTTCCATATCGGTTGAACCGTCTTGAATTTTCGATCTAGTTCTTTTTTACTGTTTTTGCTTCCTTCTAAACGTAGGTTTAAAGAAGCAATTCGCTCTTCCAGGCGTGCCTTTGATTTTCTCCAGCCCTTTATTTTATCAAAGAGGTATTCTCTCTTTTTATAGTGCCCCTCAAGTCCGCGAAAGCTAACTTTAAAACGCCCTTCCCCAGCCACTTTAAGGTCTTCCAAGGGAGTTTCCTTAAATTTTTCAATGACAGCTAGATCATCAAACCGCTTAAGCTCTTCAGTCATTTTCTCAATCGTCTTCTGGTCTTTCGTTTTTTTGGAGGCGCTAGCTCCTATGGAGTCAAACTCCTCTAAGTATTCACTGAAATTAAAGTCTTTGCTTTTTTGCTGACCAAATTCGACTGTCCCATATCCAAGCTCTGAAAATATCGTGCTAATTTCCAGTTCAAGGCCCAGGTTGAGATCAAGGTTTCTTTTTCCCTCCCAACTAGTAAAAAGTTCTGCTTTTTGATTGTCTAGCCTTAAGTTGGCGAAAAAGAGATCACGGCCTCTCCAAAAAAAGAAAGCTTTCTGCTGGTATGGCCCCATTTTACCCTCAAGGCAAAGCACTCTGTCGCAGTCACTTGAGCTTATTTTTATCAGCTGCATACCCCGCCAATTCTTCCTCGCAAATTGAAGGAACTTATCTTGAGTTCTCAAAAAAGCAGGTACCTTATTGGTACCAAAGTCGAACCCTTGATAAACAACCCCTCTGCCTATGTACAAGTATACTGTTTTTCCCGGCACTCTACACTGAAAGCACATAACATGGGGCGAGCTAGTCACCTGTTGAATTTGTCCAAAGCCCTTATCGACGAGAATAGTAGAAAATTTCTCGACTTTCAGTACTAGGTTATTTAATGATTGGTTCATGGCAAAATCCATTTTATCAGGACATTTTCTGGAATACCAAGACACACTTGACCTTGTAGAAGTTCTCAAGATGTTTTCTCAGAAATTTCGCTTCAAACAAAATAAAAATGAGTGCCTCAGCAGCATCGTTTCGACACCAAAATCACAGATTGAAAAATTCTATTATTATCAGGAGCAGATGCTTGAAAAAGAAGATTGGGAGACTTTTTTCCCAAAGGGACTCTCAAGCGTTCATCCAGACTTCAACTTCAATCTAATAAAGAAAAAGTTAGGTAAGTTTCAGGCACTGGAACCACCGGAGCTTATCGATACCTACAACTGCCTCCGTTGTTTTCATAATATAAGAAAGAGCTTTCTCTATCCTCAAGAAAATATTGAGCCTAAAGAAAAGATAGACAAAGAGTTTAAAGAATTCAATAGAACGGTTCCTCTTCTATTTGACGAAAAGACTAAAGAGATTGTCTACGATCGCCATCCGCTGTTGGCGCCAATTGACAAAAAGATCAAAGAAGCCTCGAAGCAAATCCGAGTTCTTCTTCAAAGAGTCTCTCAGGAATGGGCAAAAAGGGACCTCTTACAAGATGAAAGTTATGACGTTTTAGACAATCGCTACCTGCTTCCTGTTCGATCTGATCGCTATACCTCCACCCTGGGAAAGATTGTCTACCGCTCTAACTCTGGTAACACTCTCTTTGTAGAACCCAATGCCTTGAGAGAACTTGCCAATCTAAAGATCGAGCTCGAAGCCTCACTAGAAAGAGAGGTTTTTAAGATCCTAAAAGCATGCACAGAAATTGTCGCCAGTAATAAAACTATCTTTTTCCCGATACTGGACTTTATTCTTTCTGTTGACTGGACCTATGGCAGACTATGGGCGCAGTCACGCTTCGGACTCTGCTCACCCACCTTTTCTGAGAATAACAAAGATATATACTTCAAAAGCATGCATCACCCACTAATTGATGGAGCTGTTCCAAACGATTTAATTCAGAAAGGTCCCCTGAAGGGGATTTTAATCAGCGGTCCAAATACCGGTGGAAAAACAGTTCTTCTGAAAACCATGTGCCTGTGCATTGTCCTTCCGCACCTTGGCTTCGGGGTACCAGCTAAGGAAGCTCGAATTCCGTTCTGTACTAACATCAAGTTTTTAAGTCATGACAATCAGGACTTACTCGAAGGCTTGAGTAGTTTTAGCTCAGAAGCTTTGGTCTACTTAGAAACAATAAAAGACGCTAAGGCCGGAGATATTCTCTTTATTGATGAAATTTTTAATTCTACTTCTTCACTTGAAGCTTCCCAGTTGGCAATGGGCCTAATTGAAAAATTGGCTTCGAAGAATGTAATCACATTCATTTCTAGCCATCATGAAAATCTAAAAGAATGGGTATTTGCTGGCACCACTCTTCAAAGTGCTCACATGGGCTTTATTGCTGATCAAGGTATTCCAACATATCAGCTCTTCCTTGGTAGTCCTGGAAAGAGCTACGCAAAGGAAGTTTTCAAAAGATTAGAATCTAGTGTTCTTGGGGGCACCTCCGTTTCAGATGCTGTTCGCCAGTATGACCACTCCTCAAACAGTATAGAAACTAAACTGGCAAAACTTCAAGAACTTGAGCAGTCAAACAAGAGCCTACAAGAGGAACTCTCTAAACTAAAGGGATCACTAGAGGAAGAGAAAGTCTCTATTTCTGGTCTCTTAAATATAGAGAGAGAACAAATGGAAAAAGACTTTCAAACGAAGTGGAGAAAGCTCAAAGATAAGACATTTGAAATAGGTGAAAGAGTCAAAAGAGGAGAAATTAAGAATATTAATAAGATCTCACAAAAACTTAGTGAAATTGCCCCTCAAGAGATAAAAGAGAGCGCTCCCAAAAAGAGTCCACCGGCAAACCTAGGGTCCGCAAAAATTGGTGAATCAGCCTACAGCAAAACATTAGATAAAATGGGACGAGTAATTAAAATAAACGAGGGAAAAGGAACGGCTCAAATCGACTGCTCTGGAATTAAGATGTGGCTTCAATTGTCTGATCTTTACCTCTCAAAGGATCACAGCAAAAAGGAAAGGCAGATCAATGTCTTCGTCTCTAAGCAGGCAAACCAATCTAGCCTTCTATTAGACGCTAGGGGAATGAGAAGAGACGAATTCCTGACGAGTGCCGAACTCCACATTCTGGAAGTCGTAAATGGTGATCTACCCTTTGTCGATATCATTCATGGCCATGGTGACGGGATATTGAAAAAGGCTCTGCATGAGCTTCTAAAGCGCTTTAAAAATGAAGTAAAATTTGGATTTATTGAAGGTAACCTCGGAACAACAAGAGTGGAGCTATTGAATTAGATGGCCTATTCTCTCTGAACGAATTTCCAATGATTCATCACTACCAGGATTAAAGTCGATAGATAGCCAAACTACCACAGCTTTTCCAACGAGATGCGATCGCGGCACTAGACCCCAGTAACGGGAATCGTATGAAAAGTCTCGATTATCACCCATTACAAAGTATTGCCCCTCGGGAATCTTAATTTTATCAAAATTTACTTTGAAGAAGTTGTCGTTATCAATTTGATATACAAACATTTTTTCCTCAAAGCTAACTTCAAAAAAAGAAAGATTATTATCTCGGTACTTTTCATCCATCGTTTTCATGAAGTCAGTGCCCGCTACTTTAATTGCACTGACTTTTTCATCATTTATGAAAACGAACTTGTCTCGAATCTCCACAGAATCTCCGGGAATTCCTATTACTCTCTTGATGTAGTTGATACTTGGATCCTTAGGGTACTTAAAGACGATCACATCCCCCCTATTGACCGGTTTTTGCGCTGTAAGATAGGTCGGATTTGGCTCCCTTGAAAAATAAGTCACGTCTGAGAAAGGAAGCTTTAGACCATAGGCAAATTTATTGACGAGAATAAAGTCTCCGATCCGAAGAGTAGGAATCATTGACCCTGTTGGAATTTTAAAAAGCTCCATTCCAACTGACCTAAAAGAACAAGCAAACACAACAATAAAAAAAAGAGCTAAAAACTCCTTTAAGTATTTTTTCTTTCTTCCTCTCCATCCACCAGAAGGGGGAGCAGTCTGATCACTACTGTGCTCAGAAAGGTCACTTCGAATATCAATATTCTCAGGCCCATCATTGTCGATAATCATAGAGAAGACTCTTTCGCTAAGTTTTGTGTTTTTAAGTAAAGCTCGAGTACTTTTTTGGCTATGTAGGTAGATTTATAATACCATTTTTTGTCATTGATATTCATGACCGCAAGAGATATGCCTGAAGAGTTTAAGCTTGGCTTTTCAACCGAAACGACAGTCTCCTTAGGTTTGGCATAAAGAGTGAGCCAATCCCTCTTCCCCTTTGGAATTCCACCGGTAATACTCCCCGTCTTGGCACCAACGATAAAAGCTTTACCAATTTTCTTACCTAGCCTTCCTCTCAATACGGCTCTAGCCGTTCCACGTTGAGTTGTTAGTTCCATCATTGCCGCTAGATCTGTTGCTGTCTTCTCGCTTATCACCTGCTTTTCTTCGACGTCGAATAATTTAGAAGTTTCACCCTCAAGAGTTATTTTTTCGATAAGAAACGGAGTAACAAATTTTCCATTGTTCGCAATTACAGATGAAAGGCTTGCCGCGTGAACAGGAGAAATAACGGTCTCCTTGTTAAAGCCAGAAGCTAGCTCAGCGAGATGGTATTGAGACTCAGGCATAAGAAATCGCGATGGACCTAAATTAAAGTCATTCATGAGGTCGCGATTAAAGCCAAATTTAAATGCTGTTTTGAAGATAGAAGGGCCAGAGCTTTTAGATATAGCCGCCTTCCCAAAAATAACGTTATTAGAAGAGGCGAATGCTTTTTGAAAGCTGATCCACCTAGTCCACCGACTAATTTTATTCTTTAGCTGATACTTATATAAAGTCGTACCCCTTCCTCGATAACTCATTTTCGTATGAGGAAGCATTTTACCATTCTCAAGTAGATCTGCAGTTGTCACTACTTTAAAAAGAGAGGCTGACGGGTGCGTTGTCGAAAAAGGTAAGGAGAAGTTGATCTCACGATCCTGTCTGTTAATTCCAGCGGCCGCTAGTATTTTCCCTGTCTTATTGTCCATAACGACCACGGCCGTATGAAAAGAGGGATAGCGTTTTAAAATTTTTTCTAGACCCATCTGGAGATCAGGATTGATAGTATAAGAAACACCAATATTCTTATCGTCATAAAGAAGAGTCTTCGGAAAACTAGCCTCTGAAATCACTCGCTGGCTAACAGATGCCCTAACAAACTTCATGATATTTTCAGATTCTTTTTGTTTTTGTCTCTCAACAAAGTTAACAAGAAAAAAGGAGCTTAAGCCCAAGAAACATATAACGGAAACAACGACTAAGCTTTTACGGTTTAACATCTTTTGATTATGCCATATAGCCCTTACCTATAGCAAAAAATTCTTTTGACTCTTGGCGGGTAGACTTAGGCTTTAACAAAGCAAAATCCTCGAATAGCTTTTTATTCTCTTTTATAAAAACCTGCGCTCCATGGGAGTCGAATATTTTAATAACCATATTTCCACCTGGCCTTAAAAAGACGGGTAAAACATGAAAAACCTCTTCGATTAAATTCAGTGACCGATCCTGATCAACAGAACGAACACCAGTGGTGTTCGGTGCCATATCGGAAAGAACAACATCAAAGAGCCCCTCTCGCTCCAAGTCTTGTGGACTTTTTACATCAAAAATAGACTTTTCAAAAAGAGTGACATTCTTAAGGGGCAGAAGTTTTTTATTAACGGGCTTAATATCAATACCCACAACGCTGCCAGCGACTCCAACTTTATCCGAGGTATACTGAACCCATGATCCAGGGTGATAACCCAAATCGACCACCTGATCTCCTGAGCGCAGAACTTTGTATTTGTCATCGATCTCTTCCAGCTTATAGACACTACGAGCTAAGAAATTGTCTTTTTTAGCTTTTTTAAAATAATGATCTTTCACCTTAAAGTTCATTTTATTTCCTAAAGGCCTCAAACGAGCCCGTGATTAAGTTAAGGTTAATAAAACCTAGACAACTTTCTTACATTAACTCGTTAAAAGTGACCAGAGAACGCGACGCAACTATGTGTGATTTTCTTAACAAAGTCCCAAAATTCGCTTGACACCAGTTACTTATCCACAAAAAGACCCCTCTTTATCCACATTTTCAAATTTAAACGTGTGGACAAAATTTTTTAAAATGTCCGATTGTTTTTTCCTAATAACTAGTGGTTAGAAGTTTTTATAATGCATCTCGAAAACTTTGGACTCATCTCGTCTATTTAAATGATCAAATTTTTCTAAGTTATTCACAATTTGGACGAAACTTAACAAAACTGTCTTTCAAGTGGTGTCAGAGGTGCTTTCAAGAATATTTACCTAAAAATCAAAAGTTCTCAGCATAATTTTTACTCGCCCCTCAAAGTGACTATCAAGCAAACAGATGAGTATATAGATCAAGTATATCATGTTCCTGCTAGATCTAAGGCGACTCATAGTTTGAAAAATGATCTCCAAAGGAAACAGACTAACAAGAGCAAATAGCCACATTAGCGAGAAGTCAGAGAAAATACCTGAGGAGGTAAAAAGATCAAAAAGGATTAAGACTGAGCAGGCTATGCTTAGATTTAAAACATACTCTGCATCAATCTTAATATTTCGAAATAGCTTGTGATCCTTTTTGAAAAGAACTATCCCAGTTACCAAAAAGCCAAAAATGCTCAGAGAGAAGAAAGCTTTTCTTTTAAAGATACGTCCGAGTAACTCAGGATACGAAGTGTTAAAGACAAAGGTGTCATCAAAGTAACCAGAGCTAGCGAAGTAAACTAGGATCGTTAAAACCAAACCAAAGCTGGCATAGCGAAAAAGTTGGCGCTTATACCATCCCGTTTTATCTTTCAAAAATATATGGATGAGAAGAAGTTGCGGTATCCAAAGTAAAATCCAGTTTTTATTAATAAGCGCACCAAAAAGACCAACTAAGCCCAGAAAAAGACCTGTTCGGTAAGTCGAGCTTCTAATCACCCACAAGAGAGTCCAAACCCACAATAAAGAATAGGTCGAGACTAGAGATGAACCGAAGTCAGCCACTAAGATTTTTGTGAAAGACCAACTAGAAAGAAGAGCAAACACCCCCAAAAGAGAAAGCCTTCTGGAGACGAAAAACCTTAGAAGACCGTAAAAGCAAAAAAGAAAAAGACCTAAATTCACAAAGTAAAAGTGGAAACTCCAGGCCATCTTGTAGAGGTGCGGATACTTATAGAATGGATAATAGTTCACATTTAGAAAGTTCCAAAAGAATTCACTTACCCTCTCATTAGGATCAAAGAATAGCTTAAGTGCTTCTTGATTCGTGATCACTGGAAGATCAGGTATTGAGCAAGCAAAAAGGATAAGAATAAGAAAGACGAGAGTTTTTTCAAAGGAGTCCAGGTAGCGGAACTCCGTAAAATTGGAAGTAACAGACTCTCTGATAATCTTTCCACGTGTCGGCCAACTATAGAAAATCCCAAGAATAACCCAGGTGGTCCAAAAGAGGTTGTAGATCCACTTTCCAGGAAAAAGACTAAGTATATTAAAATAGATAATGAAGAAAAACATTCCGAGAAAGAGTCGATAGACCAATCTATCCATTGAACTATTCACTCGAAAATATATTTTAAGGCGATGGTCTATTTCTTTTCCTAGAAAAAACCATTGGCTGCAAATAAAGAGGATAAAAAGAGTCGTTGCTAGGGCCTGAGCTGCGCTGGATATTTGAAGAGTTTTAGGAATCCAAATAGGGAGAAGTAGAAAGGAAAAGTAGGTAAGTACTCGAATTAAAAAGAACTTTGATTTTAAATAAAGAATTCCCGACTTAGGGGCTAAAGTATTATCCATAATTCCCGACAAGTTTAATACAACAAATAACCAACTCATTTTCTCGAATGAAAAATCGGCCGGCCCCAAACCGGCCTTTTTTTATTTTAGTGTGTTTCTCACAAGTTGCAATCGCTGTGTGTATTCAAAATCCTCAGGCATAATTTGCGCCCAGCCCAATTTTAGCCTAAGTTTTGCTAGAATATTTCTATCTGGATAGGACCTAGCAGGAAGCTTAGTCCCCGGCCAGGCTGCCAGGAGGGCAAACTTTGGGCATATCGTTCGGCTCAATTAATACTGGATTACCTAAAGACATCGTTAAGCAGATTATCGAAGCTGAGAAAATTCCATTAAAAAAAATGGAGCAACGAAAAGGTAAAATTCAGAATAAAAAGAAGCTTGTCGGTGAACTGACGAAGCTCATGAATGATCTAAAGGCCAACATCCTTACAAACGGCAACGCTCGTTCCCTTAGAGAACTAAAGGTCGACACTAACAGCGAGCTCGTAGACGTGTCGGTTGACAAAAATGTGGCCAACCCTGCCAATTACCAATTTGAAGTAGTTAACCTAGCTCAAAAGTCTTCGGCCATGAGCTCAGGCTTCTCAGATAGATTAGAAAGTTATACCGGTGTTGGCTATATTCAGTACTTCACTCCAGACGGAGATTCAAAAGACCTCTATGTCGACTCAGACAATGCTAGCCTCGACGGTATCTCAAAACTTATTAATAAAGACTCTAGCAACGGGATGAACGCAACGGTCGTTAATGACGGCTCTGGCTCAGAAACTCCATGGCGCTTACTGATAAGTCTAGCTGAAACCGGCGATGGAAAAAGAGCTGAATTTCCCTACTTCTACTTTGTCGATGGCGAAGAAGACCTTTACTTAGAACAAGAGAGACCGGCAAAAGACGCCGTGATTAAGGTTGATGGATTTGAAATTGAAGTTCCTGCCAACAACGTAAAGAATGTGATTCCAGGTGTGACTATTGATCTCAAGAAAGCTACTCCAGGGGAGGAATTCTCTATCAACATTGGAGAAGATAAAGCGGCGGTTACTGGAAAAATCACTGATTTTGTCTCTTCCGTCAACTCCGTCTTAGCCTTTATCAAGCAACAAAATGCTTTAGACGAGAACACTGATACCTCTCAGACTCTTGGAGGAGACATCCTCCTACAGACAATAGAGGGCAGAATCAGAAGTATCGTTTTTAACGATGTTGAAACAAGCCAAGGATACAAAAGAGTTGGTGATCTCGGGATTTCTTTTCAACGAGACGGTATGCTAAAGGTCGATCAGAAGAAGTTTGATCTTGTATTGGCCGAAAACTACGGAATCGTTTCCGAAGTTCTCACAGGCTACTTTAAACCAGACGGACTGAAGACTAACGGCTTTATCGATAATCTCAGTAAATTCGTAAACTCTGCTATCCGCTTCCCGAATGGGATACTAACAAACAGGACAAAGGGTCTTGACTCTAAGGTCGATCAGATCGACAGAAGAATTGATCAGAGACAAAGAATGATTTCTCAAAAAGAAAAAAATTTAAAAGATAAATTTGCAAGACTAGAGGGAACAATCTCTAGAATTCAGTCACAGGGTGCCGGTATAGCGGCACTTGGTGCCGCCCCTATGAATGCCGTAACGCAGCTGGGATAATAGAAAAAATAGGAGACTAAGATGAGCTATGGCTTAGGCGCTTATAAGAAAACATCGATTCACACTGCAAGTAAAGAGCAGATACTTCTTATGCTTTATCAAGCGGCAATAAAAAACTGCAAAAAAGCGATGGAAGCAATCGATAGTAAACAGATTGCCAAAAAAGGTGAATACATTGGTAAACTCCAGGATATTGTTATTGAACTTAACAATAGTCTTGATTTCGAAATTGGAGGCGGTGTAGCAGAAGAGCTCTCCTCCCTCTACGATTACCTTCTTTTTTCATCCACTCAAGCGAACATGAAAATCGACAAAGAACCTCTTGAAGGTTGCCTTAAGGTTCTCAATATTCTCTACGAAGGATGGACTCAAGCCGTCAAACAGCTGAGAAAAGATAAGGCAGAAGGTAAGAATGAACCAACGCTTTAAAGGAATACTGACATGATTAATCGTTTAATAGAAAGACTACAGAACTTCACGGTTAGGCTCGACCAGGGCACGAAGTGTACGAACAATATTCTGAAAGCTATTGAAGCTCGAGACATGCAAGCAATTGAGAATCTCACCAACAACAGAGAGCGACTTCTTAATCTTGTCGGCGTTGAGCAAGAAGAAATCGAAAAAGTAATTAACTCAATTATTGACGAAGAACTAACGCCCACAAATATCAACATCATTAGAAGCTGGGCGTATGATACCCAGAACTGGATCAATCTGATTGCCGACAAAGACGATCAAATAATCGAGATGCTCAACGAATCTAAAGACGAGACCACAAGAGAGATTGCTAGTCTCTTCAAATCAAAGCAAGCCTTTCGAGGTTACAATCTAAACGACGTTCGTAAATAGGTTAAAAGACGGCATCGGCCTGTAAGTTAAACCCTAGTGCCAAAAGGTGACCACTTCACTTTATTGACAACAACCCCTGTTTCATGAGGAAATAGAGGAGCGTGTTATGACCAGTCAATGAGTGACTAGGACCCTACGCCATAAAGACCTTAAGGAATAAGGAAAATGGTTAGTAAGCTCAAACAAATATTAAAAATGCCCAAGGAATAGGACATGAAACTATCTACTCAAAGTAGTACTCAAGAACTAAATGTAAAGATGTCAAAGACAGATCAGCCAGTCCCTGTGCTAGGCGGAGTACACCTTCACTCAATCTACAATCCAGATCGGGAGGCAGAAGGGTTTATAAGTGCAAATGAGAAAAACTTTAAAGAAGAGTCTCAAGTACTCATCTTCGGCCTTGGGTTCGGTTATCACATCTCTAAACTCGAAGCTCGCTTAAAGGCCCTTCATGGCGATGAATATAGAATTTTTGTTATAGAGCCCAGCAAGGAACTCTACCAACGCTGGAAAGATCTTCGACCGACATCATTCAGTTCGCGAGTAAAAATCGTTCAATTCGAAAACGTCAAAGATTTTTTCAAAGACAAAGAACTTGTTGAGTTTTTAAGCGACAAACCTCATGTTCTACCTCATCCAGCATCATTCCAGTTGAATGAGTCCTTTTATAAAAGCTTCATGAGCTTTCATTACCCAACAACAATAGATGAGTCCCAATTCTTTGTAGAATCAGAAGAATACTCAAAGTACCTCTCACAGGCACCTGAGGGAGAATCTACTGAAGAGATCTTCCAAAGAGTAAAAGGTAAAAGCTTTCTTCAAAAGCATGATTTTTTAACACTCGCACTGTCCGAAATGGTCACAGAAAAATAGGAACTTATCATGACAAAAATTCTCATAATAAATTTAAAGAAATTTGGTGATATATTTCAAACTAGTCATTTAATCGCTTCTATTAAAAAGAAGACTCCCTCTGCTGAGGTCTCTCTTCTTTGCTATGGCGAGAGTTACTCGGCAGCGAAAATCCTCAAAGGACTTACGACAGTCCATACAATAGACCGAAAAAAAATAATTTCTTTTTTTAAAAATAGTATTTATTCGGACGGACTAGCCTTCAATCAAATTGAAAAATCTCTTAGAACAGTTTTAGATACAAAATTTGATAAGGTAATCAACTACTCCAATGACAAGACCTCATCTTATCTAACCAGCTACCTATGCTCTAACCCAGAGACTAAGTTCGAAGGAATACGCTTTACTGAAAAGCAAAGCATTAGTTATTCAAACGAGTATTCTGTTATCTTTAACGATGTCATTACCTCTACCCCCTATACACCTTATTCCTTCAATGATTGCCAACACCTAATTAGCGACCTTAGCCCCGCGAAAGCCGATGGAGTTAAATCCAACAAGCTACATGACCAGACTGCGCTCAATAATCTCAATCGTCTTAGAAAGATGAAAAATGAGGACATTTCCACCACTTCAATTATCGGGATACAGCTCCTATCCGGCGACGAGTCTAAAGATATTCCCAAAGAAGTACTGGTTAGAACAATTGAACTCATTCAAGCATCTAAAGAGATGATTCCGATACTTCTCATAGGACCATTTCCAAAAGAAAGAGCCTTAGCAAACGAACTAAATGCCACGTTTGACAGTAAGTTAGTAAGTGTAGAGGCAGATTTTATTGCCTTACCAAGCGTTTTAAAAAGTATCGACCTAGTTGTTACCGCGGACACTTCTATAAAACACCTGTGTGATATCCAAGACACTGCTTGCGTAGAGGTTTCTTTAGGGGGCGCCCCCCTGTTCAAGCAAGGAAGTAATAACACTCAAAGCGCTATTATTTCAGCGCCCGCTCATATGAGGAACTTCAAGGGTTCATTAGGAATCGGAACAAAGAGTGATGAGTACGACATAAATCCGAACCTTGTCTTTCACACAGCAAGACTACTCCTAGGCTTAAGCACTGAGGGATTTAACTTTGAAGACGAAAAATCAATTCATTGTGTCTACAGGCCTACAAAAGTACTCGACGGTGTCGTTTTAATGCCAATATCAGGACCTTTCAATGATGCCTTTGAAATTAGAAGACTTCTTTGTCGCTCTATTGTTCAAAAGACATTAAAGGGTGTTCTTGACGAAAACTACATAACTCTTATCGCGAACCGGTTCGAAAAAGCGAAAGTTACCAAAGTGATTAACGAAGAAAAAGAGGCTCTCTCCGGAGTTACAAAAGAATTACTTAGTACTCTTAGAGGACTCATTCAGACTCAAGAAAATAATTCAAAGGCTCCCCTTTTTATTGCTGCTCTAGAAAAACTCTTATCCAAGTGCTTTGACAATAGCTTGAGTGCAATACCTGCGATGATGTTCAGGGCTAAGATTGAATCACTCAATTCAAACTCAATGCAAGAAAACTTCAAAGAAGTCGAAGGTCTGCTATATGAATTAAAAGACAATCTTCAGCACTCTATATTTACCTATAGTACTATAGAGAGGGTTTCTCAAGAGGCTTACACTAACAAACGTAAAGCTACCTCACTGGATAAACAAATGGATGAAAGAGTATGACTGAACAAATAGTTGAGAAGATAAAACTCGTAGAAGAGAAACTCGCTAACGGGACTCCAATGGAAAATGAAGATATCGTTTTTCTTTTCGGCCTTAGCCTACTAAGAGATCAAAGTAATGAGTCAGAATAAACGCTTTGGCATTATTCAACTAACACGCATGGGAGATCTTATTCAGACCTTCCAAGCTTGTCGGGACTTCAAGTGGAACTTCCCAGAGGTTTCTCTAACATTAGTTGCACGAAAGGAGTTCGCTTCTCCACTGGCCGCAATACTCAGCGAGGTCTTTGACGAGATTGTCCTGATTTCTAAAAAAGATCTTCTCAAAGGAACAGATCAATCTCTCGACAATTATCTCGAAAAAGTTAACACATGGCTCGCTCACGACAATTTACAAAACATTGATGTTCTAATGAATTTTTCGTTTTGTCAGACATCCAATTATCTAAATAGATTAATCCCAGCAACTCATAGATTAGGTACGTTCATTGATGATAGCAATCAAGTAAGTGTAAAGGATCAATGGTCTCAGTTAGTTTACTCGATGGTGATGAACGGACCTTATTGTCCTTTTAGCCTGGTCGATATCTATAAAAATATTCTTGGCTGTCGAACAGATGTTACGAAAGACCTTCCTCCCTCACTAAGTCCTATAGAGCGAGATTCCACTGAAAATACGGCAAGAGTGCTGGCCATTCATCCATTCGCGAGCTCGGCTAAAAAGAAGTGGAAGAGCTCTAAGTGGAGTGAAGTCATTTACAAAACTCTTAAAGACAACCCGGAGTTAAATATTCACCTTTTCGGTGCTAAAAGTGAAGAAAATGAGTCTAAAGAAATCCTAAACACCTCTACTCTAAAAAAGTATAGCTCTAGGATTAATAATCATGTTGGCAAACTTAGCATTAGCGAAACATATACAAAGCTCGGTCAGTGTACTCATTTTATTGGGCATGACTCGCTTCTTGGTCACCTAGCAAAGCTACATCAACTACCAACACTTACTATTTCCCTCGGAACAGTAAGACCGATAGAAACAACCCCTTATGGTCTAAATAGCTTTGTTCTTTCCCCTCGGACCAAGTGCTTTCCCTGTTTTCCGACGACAGACTGTAGCTTCTTCCAGTGCCATGCTGATATTTCCTATCAAGCGGTAGGAGAGGTTCTCAATAGTTTTCTCAAAGACGGACCAAATATCACAGAAATTTGCAAAAACGTTAGCCCCTTTCATTTAGATTCTCTTGATATCTATGAGTTCGCACCAACAGCACAGGGTTGGTTTATTCTGGACAAGCAAGGTGACGGTGCCCCTATATTTAGAGAGGTCGTAAAAGATATTTTTCGAACCGCACTAAGTTATAAATTAGAAGAGGTTGAAGAAAATATCCAGCTCGCCCCTTTAGGTCTCGACCACATAAACAGACTTAGGCAAATATCAGCGGGTATAGAGCAGTATTTTGAGCTATGCGAGTTTGGAAAAAGATATTCGCGATTTATCTTAACCGAGGTTGGAAAAGATCAGCCTAGTATTCCTGACATTCAAGAATTCGGAAATAAAATCGACGATATCGATAGGTTGCAAGATCTCCTAAAGAAGACTTACCCCGAACTCACATGCATTATTGATTTTTATAAAGTCGTGAAGTCCAATCTTCAAGGCGATAATGTAGTTGAGATTAGCGAATCCAGCTATATCGTCTATAACGACAACGGGATTCTCTGCTCAATCATATTTGATCTGATTCAGGGTATTATAAATAAACATGACATTAAGTCTAGGAAGAAAGCTGCGACCAAGGAAGGAAGTGCATGACAAATTTCACACTCAATCAAAAACCGTTAAGCAAGACATTTCAACAAGGACAGAGACTTGATGATGTTGTTGACCATGTATTTTCTTCAGAAATTGGAAAAGAAAGCGTTCTCGTTAACCTGAAAATTGACGGCAATGTCGTCCCGTTTGAAGATGGGCTTGAGGTTTGCCAACTACCGATAGAAAAATTCTCGGAAGTTGACTTTGAAGTGCAAACATCAGTCGAGCTTGCCTTTGAGGCCCTGGATTCCTGTAATGATTATATTGAAATTCTTATCGATAAAACGATTCGCCTAACGAGCCTGTATCAAGAAAACAAGATTGATGAAGCCAACCTTGAATTCTCAGAAATGGTAGACATTCTAGATCTCTATGTTCAACTTTTTGCGAAGATTCATTCGACTTTAAAAAGAAACTTCAAAGGCGCCTTTACTCATACAGAGGAAATTCAAAAGCTAGATATCCACCTCTTATCTGTCTTAAAAGCCCTCATTCCTGCCAAAGAAAAGGGTGATATCATCATGCTTTGTGACTTGCTGGAGTATGAATTAGTGGATAATCTGACGCAGTGGAAAATAAACATTGTACCGGCCTTGAAAAAGCTCAAAATCAATTAGATAGAGAATCAAGCCTTCTCATTGGTGAGGTGCGGCTACTTAAAGACAACCTGCCAAAAAATGACATTTTTGAAGTAGCAAGGAGCGAGGACCCTGAAAAGGCTTTTCTGTACTCACTGGCTAAACTAAAACTCGAAGTATCAAATAAGCAAACTGCAGCTTCTCTCCAGTGGCTTCAGAAATTCTCAAGAGATGAAGAAGCCAACAAGGCACAGAATTTTGAACATCTCTCCAAAAGTAGAAAATCATACGGAGCGTTCAAAAAACGGCTCAACACTCATCTAAAAAATTCAAAGAAAAGTAAAGATATAGATAAGTACTTTTTAGAAAATCAATATAGAGAGCTTTATAACATTATTTTGAATCTCCAAAGCCTTCCCAGCTTCTTGCTAACTCTCGAAGGCTTTAAGAGCTACAAAGCCTGTCAAATAGTTGCACATGAAAAGGGACAAGCTTTTGCCACTACCTCTTTTTGCATTGATGGCGAAAAAACTTCCACTAAACGAATCCCAGTAGAAAAGTTTAATAAAGCCTTTCAAACTGTAAAAAAATCAAAAAGCAGATTGTTCTCATCTCAATCTTTTTCTGATGGTTTTTCTGAAGCGATTGGCAGCTTTATGGCCAAAAGTTTTACGGGGAGAAAGTTTAATCTCATTTTACTATTAGGTCGAAATGACTTCTTGCCTCCTAATGAAGAGGAGTTAGGGAAGTTTGATGAAGTAACGCAAAATCTGGAGCCAATCTTTAATGCCATTTTAATGCGATCAAATCATGACGATAAAATCTTAAATATTATGGACCTTTTAGAAAGTCTTCCCTTACCCTTAAGCATTAAGGACAAAACGGACAGCTTTCTCTTTAAGAACCAAGCATTTGAAAAATTAAAGGATACCGAAGTAAAGGATTTCCGCCAAATAGAGCGAAGTTTAACAGGCAAAAACACATTAAGCTTATTTTTAGATAATACAAGGAACGAGGAAACAGACCTCTATCACTTTTACAAGGTCTCGCTTCTTGGTGAACTTCTCAATACACTCAGACATGAACTTAGTAACCCCTTGTTCGGTATTTCACTTGCAACTGATTTTCTAGAAGGTGAAAGCAGTGATGATGAAATAAATGAGACAATAGCCGACATAAAGATCAACAGTAACAGGTGTCAGCAAATCATTAAAAACTTCAGTAACCTTTATGAAGCGGAAGAAAATTTTAAGGATTTCAATTTAGTAAGCCTCATAGAAGAGACGATTATTTTAACTAAATCCGAGACTCGTGGAATAGCAAAGTCTATAAAAACAGTAGAAAACGAGCTTATTATTTTCTCCAACCCTACCTGGATATCCCAAGTTATATTTAACCTCATTATCAATGCTGGTCAGGCACTTCAGGAGAAATACGGGGATAACCTAAGATCATCAAAAATAGAAATCATCCTCGAAGTAACAAATAAGAATGTCATCATATCTGTAATTGATAACGGAAGCGGTGTCCCAGACTCGGCTAAAGAGAAGCTCTTTACTCCCTTCTTTACGACTAAAGAGAAGGGAACTGGCCTAGGTCTCTCTATTTGCAGGAACCTTATAAAAAAATTAGATGGAAATATGATTTATGAAACATCGAGAGACCAGGGAAGCAAATTCAGTATCAGCCTTCCTTTTGTTTCCCAATAATTTGGCGAGTATAAGTTGAAAATATTGATTGTCGAAGACGAAACACTTATTGCGAGGTCACTTAAAAAGCTTTTGGAACGAAAAGGCTGTCAGGTTACCTGGGAGAGCAGTGGGAACAAAGCGATTGAAACAATCAGAGGTAGCGATTTTGACAGGATAATCAGCGACCTTATGCTTCAAGATATAAGCGGATTCGATGTTATTGAGGAAAGTAAGGAAAAGTACGACATGAGTGAAATTGGGCAAAAATTTATTATCATCACCGCCTATAGCTCTCCACAAGTTCTAGCAAAAGCAGCTTCATATGGATGCCTTGTCTTATCAAAGCCATTTGAAGACTTAAATGAAGCCATAGATATATTTATGAAAGGTAAGTCTGATGACTAAAAACAAAACGAAACTAAATGTAAAAAAAGTGGGTGTACTTCTAAAGCCCAAAACAGTAAGTGACTATACAAGCGTACTGCCTAACCTCATAACATGGCTCAAAAGACGAAAGATAGGGATCTATTTTTCTGAAGGTGATAAAGATCGTGTTGAAAAGATCACTAAAAATCTTAACAAAAGCATTTCCTATACAGATCTAAATACCCTACACCAGGAAATGGATCTTAATGTTACACTTGGTGGGGATGGTACATTGCTTGGGTTTGGACGACTCGCAACCAAAACGTCAGCCCCTATTTTTGGTGTAAATATGGGGAACCTCGGGTTTATTACTGAGTTTCCAAAAGCAGAGTTTTTTGAAGAGTTAGCAGTAATCCTTAACTCAAAGTGTGAAATCAAGAAAGTTCCCCTTTATAAAGTTCAAGTGCACAAAAATAACAAGAAGACATATGAGGCTTTCTTTCTCAATGATTTAGTAATTAGTAAAAATGATATTTCTCGTATGTTTAATCTATCAGTTGAAAACAGCCAGGAGCTCATTTACGATATCAGCGGTGATGGCCTAATCGTCTCTAGTCCTATAGGCTCGACTGCTTACTCCCTTGCTGCTGGCGGACCCATACTAAGCCCGCAGGTCAATGCTCTAGTTTTAACCCCCATATGCCCACATAGCCTTACTCATCGACCAATTGTTATAAGCGATAGGGAAGCCATAAAGATTAAAGTGCCTACCCGCAATGAAAGCGTCATCATGACGCTAGATGGGCAAGAAGTTGCTGAGCTTGCACCAAGAAGTATACTGACCATTTCAAAAAGCACGACTCGGTTTTTAAAGATAGTCACAAACCCAGAAAGAACTTATTTTCAAACGCTTAAAGATAAATTCACCCACGGCAGAAGGAGCTTTTAATGTCCTCTTTATTTCTCGACAGTCTATCTCTTAGAAACTTCGCTACCTTCGAAAATCAAGAAGTTGAATTTAATCCCAATTTCAACGGTATTGTTGGAGAAACCGGATCAGGAAAAAGCTTAATTCTGGATGCTTTTCAGCTGGTCTTAGGTGGTAGGGCCGACAAGAAGCTCGTACGAAAGGGCGCTGCTTTCGCCACTGTCGAAGGAAAGTTTAAATTAAAAGATGAGAAGTTCCTCCATTTTTTTGATGAATTGGGATTTCCACTCGAAGAAGAATATACCGTTGTTATCAAGCGAATTATTTATGCTACAGGAAAATCAAAATCTTTTCTCAATCATCTTTCTTGTCCACTTTCTGTATTAAGTAAATTCTCAAAGACCTTCGTTGACCTTGTCGGCCAATTCGAAAATCAGAAACTAACGACATCAGAATACCAAATGAGCCTGCTCGATCAGTTTTGTGAGAACAATATTCTTCTGTCTGACTACACAGAAACATATGAGTCTTACAAGCAAGTCATCATTGAAATTTCCCAGTTACAGGAAGCGCTAAAGGACAAAGGCCAAAGAGAGGATTATCTTCGCTTTCAAATGAAGGAGCTTGAACAGCTAAAACCATCTGTAGAGGAAGAAAGACGACTATTGTCACTCAAGAGTCAAATCCTAAATAAGGAAGAAAATAGTAAAGACTTAAATCTCTTAAAAGACTTGATTTCCGACGGGGAGGTTAGTCTTGTCACCATCATGGGAGAAGCCGCCAAAATATTTGAAAAGCCCATTCACTTCATTAGTGATAACGCAAAGGAGCAGTTTGAGCTCTTGAGAAATACTGTTGAAGACCTATCCTATGAAGTCTCAAGAACGAGTCTAGACGAGGAGTCAGAGATTTCAATTGAAGACGTCCTAGAAGACCTAGACCGATACCAAAAACTTAAAAGAAAGTTCAATGTCGAAACGAATGCGCTTCAAAGCCTATACAACCAATTCCTAAACGAGATCCAGGCACTCGAAGATACCGAAAAGTCACTTCAGGAAGCCGAACTCCATAAAGAGTCGGTAGAAAATAGACTTTACGGGCTTGCAACCAAACTCCACAGAAAAAGAGAAAAAGGCTCCAAGGAGCTAGAGGCTCAAATAACATCTGGGCTAAAAGAACTTAATATGGAGGGAGCGACCTTCATTATTAAGGTTACAAAGTTGAATAGTCTCGGCCCCTCAGGCTTATCTTTGGTCAACTTTCAGGCGGAGACTAATAAAGGAGAAGGGTTTTTCAAAATTAAAGATATTGCCAGTGGTGGCGAGCTCTCAAGAATTCTTCTTTGCCTCAGACAAATAGTCGCGTCCGAAGACACAATCAATATCTTTTTCTTCGATGAAATTGATACGGGAATTGGAGGGGAGACAGCAATAAAGATTGCGAAGGCGTTAAAAAAGGTTTCAACCCGAAGCCAAGTTTTAGCTATCACTCACCTGGCTCAGATTGCTAGGGAAGTAGATGATATTATCTTTGTCGAGAAAAAGAGCCTTAAGGTCGATAACGATGTCCGAACAATTAGTTGTGTGAGTACTAAGACAGGAAAGGACAGAGATAGTGTTATCAATTTACTTGCCGGAATTTAGGTCTAATACGCCTAAGCTATTGCCATCATAATAAAAGCACTGCTTGCTTCTAGGTAGATAGCCATTGTTATAATAAGAAAAGGTCTCTTTCTCAAAAATATCGAAACAATGGCTATGGCCGCAAATTACAATATCCGCCTCATATTCAATAGCGGCGGCTTTGGCCGAGTCTCTAAATAAAGGCCGGACATTCTCTTCTTCATACTTTGCATCGTAACGTTTTGTGTTTCTTAGGCGGGACTTTCGAGAGGCGTTTTGTCCTATTGCTCTGGTTAGCTTTGGAGATACTAGATAGTTTGCTAAGAAGTAAATAGGTTTGGAACGAATAAACCTTCTGTATCTCTTATAGGTCTCGTTGCCTATTTCGATCTCGTCACCATGAGCGAAAAGAATTCTTTTCCCATCATAATTTTCAACTAAAGGCGTATTATGATAAGTCCAAAGCGAATCTTTCACTTTCCACTTTTTTAATAATTTCTTAATTAGATTTTCGAAGTGAAAGTCATGATTGCCTTCTAACTGAACGATCTGAATATTATGTTCAAGCACATTCCTTAAAGCAGTAAAAACCTTTGGATAAACTTCTTCATAGAGAAGATGCCCGCCAACGAGAAGATCAAATATATCACCTAATAGATAGACTTTCTTTATATCATTACTAATAGCGTGACTTAGAAAGGAGAGAAAAAGTTCTTCGGATAGGTCCCCCTCCTCTTTAATATGAACATCTGAAATGGTGAGAAATGTCATGGGAGGATTATATCACAGGAAGTCCCAAGAGACCTCCCTAGCAAAGGGCATTGCTAGGGAGGATGGGCTTAATGGGGCGGAAGAGCCATTGCTCTAACTCTAAAGCCCAAAACTGAACTTATATATATGTTTTAAAATTTAAGTATAATTTTGGGATGAAAAGAGGGGAGTTACCTCCCCTCTATTTTTATTACCCTACTAATCTAAGGGCATTATTTGGTAGTGCGTTTGCTTGTGCTAATGTCGAGATACCTGCTTGCTTAACCACTGAGCTTGAAGCCAATTTTGCTGACTCTTCAGCTATATCCACATCTTGGATAACCGATCTAGCGCTATCCTGATTAATCGTTTGTACTTCAAGGTTTGATACAGTTGACTGAAGTCTTGACTGAATTGAACCCAAAGTTGCTCGCTGTCCTGAAACAGTATTGATCGCCTCATCGAGAACTCCAATTGAATCAAGTGCGTCACTCTTTTCAGCCACCCCTGAGCCGTCTATTCCGATCGAGGAAGCCGATGCATTTGATTCGCTTGAATCAAAGGTAATTCTGTTTTGCTCTCCGGCAAATGCTCCAACTTGGAAGTCCATCTCACCGTTGCCTTCTCCATTTAAAAGCTGTGCGCCGTTAAAGGTCGTAGAGTCACTAATTCTATCTACTTCCGTAGAGAGTTGTTGGTATTCTTTATCAAGAAAGCCTCTCTCGTTCTCTCCTACTGTGTCTGAAGCTGCTTGAACTGTTAGCTCTCTCATTCTAACTAGAATGTTCGAGACTTCGTTTAAGCCACCCTCAGCCGTTTGAACTAGAGAGATTCCGTCATTAGCGTTTCTTGTTGCTTGGCGAAGACCTTTGGTTTGAGCCTCTAGGTTAGTAGAGATGGCCAAACCGGCCGCATCGTCAGCTGCTTTAGTAATTCTCTTACCACTTGATAGTTTCTGTAGTGAAGAGTCTGCCTCATTTGAAACTTGCTTTAAGTTCTTTTGAACCTGTTGTGAAGCAATGTTTGTAGCAATTCGTAAGCCCATTTTAATCTCCTATTCGTGGCCATTTACCCTGACCTGTTAGTTATATCCGACAACTTCTGTCAGACACATACCTAATCGACGCGGTCGGTTATTTCTTTAGCAAACCTGTCAAGCATCTGATGAAAAAAGTTGGTTATTTATTTAAAAACAACACCTTAGGTGCTCATTTTTTTTGGCACGGAATATGATTTCTTCTTAAACTAAGGTTAAACCGTCAGGCTTTCTCGTTTTTAGTGCCAATAATCCGCTCTCGCTTTATAAAATAAAGGCTGCTGAAGCTTAAGGCTCAATTAAATACGGCACTGATACTTAGCCTTAAAGAGATTGCAGATCTAGTAGAGGACCGACTCTCTAAGGGTGATAGAAGTAAAAGGTGAGGTTTCTATAGTGTTGATCAAGGTACGCGTAAAAGAATTTTTGCTCATTTAGACAAGCATAAAAAAACCCCCTGATTCCAGGGGGTCATTACTATTTATTAATTTTAAAACGTTTCTCTTAGCCAATAAGCTGAAGAGCACCAGCACTTGCATTATTAGCTTGAGCCAGTACTGATGTGCTTGAAGCAGTCAGTATGTTAGCCATTGCTAGCTTTGCAGATTCTTCTGCAATATCTGTATCCCTAATTCTAGAGTTCGCTCCAGATAAGTTTTCAGACTTAATCTCCAAGTTTCTTACAGTAGACTGTAGTCTGTTTTGAAGAGCACCAAGGTTCGCACGGTTCGTGTTAACTTTGTTGATTGCTCCATCAAGAGTCTCTAAGTTTTCCTGAGAGTCACCCTTAGTTGAAACGGTCAATCCTTCTATCCCAAGAGCTTCTGCCTTTATAGATGACTCACTAGCGTTATAATTAATACGGTCATTCTTCTCAACATTATGAATTCCAATTTGGAATTCCATGTCTTCACCTTCACCACTGAGAAGCTGTTTCTCATTAAAAGTGGTGGACGTTGCGATTCTCTCAACCTCTGTTACAAGCTGCTGAAACTCCATATCTGAATAAACTCGCTCTTTATCACCTATCGTGTCGGAAGCTGATTGAACCGACAATTCACGAAGGCGAATCAGGATATTGTTCACCTCATTCATTGCACCTTCTGCCGTTTGAATCAAAGAAATACCATCTCCGGCGTTTCTCGTTGCTTGCTTCACACCCCTAATGTTTGACTTTAGTTTTTCACTTATGGCCAAACCTGCGGCATCATCTCCTGCTTTATTAATTCTAGAGCCTGAAGATAATTTTTCTAGAGAAGATGCTTGATCTCTCTTTACTTGATTTAAACTTCTTTGGCCTGATAATGACTGAACGTTTGTTGCAATTCGTAATCCCATCTCTAATCTCCTCGAAACATAAAATCCTCCCTGGTTTGTTATGACCAACTACCTTGTAGGCCGTTTGCAGCTCCCAAAATTTATGCTGCAAAAGAGTATCGGGAGCTAGGAGAAATAATTAATGGCTAATAGGAAATATTTTCCTGTTTTTTTAGATACTTACCCTCCTAAAAGAGTCGGGGATATCGTAAATTTAGAGGGTTAGAAGCCATACCTGACTGAAGGAAACGGGAGCTTACCTATTATAAATTTGCCGCTAAATTATAAAGAGAGGATTTTTTCAATCACTTTAGTTGTGGAGAGCCCTTCAACGAACTTTAAGCTTTTAACAGAGCCACCTTGAGCTATAACAAAATCAGAACCAACAATTTGATCTACCGACCAGTCTCCACCTTTAACTAACAAGGATGGATTTAAAGCTTTAATCAACTCAAGAGGCGTCTGATCATCAAAAATTTCTACAAGATCAACAGACTTCAAATTCTCTAGCACAAACTTTCGATCGGACTGTGGATTAATTGGCCTGCTCTCACCCTTTAATTCTTTTACAGAGCTATCGGAATTAAGACCTACAACAAGAAGATCCCCGAGAGATCTTGCCTCATTCAGATAACTAACATGGCCAGCGTGAAGAATATCAAAACAACCATTGGTAAAAACTATTCTTTTACCCTTATTATTAATCACAAAAGACTTTGCCTGTTGGCTTAATTCTAAACCCATTACTTCTGAACTACTCTAGAGTCTGATAATTTACCCTGAAAATCTAAAATAAGCGGAATTCCCATTAAGAAAAGAGATGATAAACTCACGACAGCTCTAGCAAAAGACTGACGAATCGTAACGTTCTTGCTCGACTGGCTATGGCAAACCTTTAAAGAAAGGCATCTTTTGCCAAGAGTTCCAACCGGCTCCAATAAAGAAAAGTAGCTAAGAAAACTAAGGCCAAAAAAGGCTAAGGCATATAGAACTGAGTCCAACATAAAGGTAGCTAGTCCATTCCACGCTATGTGCTGAAAGCCGATCAGATAAAAAGAACACAATAGCGTGAGCGTTGTTGCGGTAATTACAGAGAAATCTAAAAGGAACGCAGAGATAAGACTCAAATAGCTTGCCTCCCTCAGCTTTGTTTGAATGTTTTCCTTAGGCGCTAGCTTCTTTAGAGGTGCTTCCTGAATTCTTCCATAGATAGCTTCTACACCGCTCATTAAACCTGCTGGAGATTGTACTTCGGGAGTATTTTGGAGAAAAGAATTTCCACTTAACCTCGGCGCGCTACTCAAAGAAGACTTTAACTTTGGAGCCGATTTTTTAAGATTTTGATTTCCCAAAACTTCACGTTTATCTTCGTCATGAAAACCAAGACCTTTATTGACCGGCTTCAATTCAAATGAATCTAGATCAAACTCATCTAAATTAAGTGTTATTGGCTTGTTATTATTATGTGATGCCGTTGACTCTTTCATTTAATCTCCAATAAGGTCTCTCCTTATCATGACACAATTCAAAATCTCCGTAAACAAAGAGGGTTACTGCGCCGCACTCTACTTTAAGAGAGTTGCTAGACCGAGACAAAAAGGAACCGCGACTTCGGCCTTCATTATTGGACCATCAATTCTAGTACAAGAAATATGAGAGGCCGACTTAAATAGCTTCAACTCTTCAGAGTGAAAGCCTCCTTCGGGTCCAATAAAAATATTTTCTGCACTAGTGGTGAGCTCACTCAAACCTAAAGTCTCCTCAATCTCAGTTGAAAACAATATAGTCTTCACTTTCTCACCGACAAAAGCGGCCAGGGACTCATATAAAATGAGCTCAGGGAGCTTCAGGCTTTCACTTTGAAGAAGGGATGAGATCATAATCTTATCTAGCCTAGGATAACGCTTATAGACCCAAGGCGAGTATCGAGTCTGCACGAGATTTACTCGAGTGACTCCAATCTGAATGGCCGACCTAAGGATAGACTCAAGATACTCTTTTTTTGGGATTCCTATCGTCAACTGAGGAACATCTGTTGAGGAAAGTGAGGGAACAACTTTTTCTACCTTAACTTCAAGATTTTTTTTTGAGAGGGTCATCACATGAGCTAGTGCCCTTAAACCCTTCCCATCAAAAATCTCTACTTGATCACCCACCTTTCCACGCAAAACATTTCTAAAGTGATGATGTTGGTCGCCCTCAATAGTAAGCAAGCCGCAGGAGTGTTCGATTAATTGAGGAGCGTAAAGATTCATAGAGAAGAATCATCCTCTTTCTTTATCAAGAGCATCGCTACCCAGTCACCCTTGAATAAAGTTTCAAGGACAACAAAACCCTTATAAATCGCTTCTATATTTCTTTCCTGCCCTTTTAAAAGACCTGAAACAATGAGTAATCCGCCAGAGCGGGTCAAACTCGTCAATGCCGCTTTTTCCATCTCTAGTACATTTTCCAATATATTAGCGAAAACCACATCGTATTCTTTTAGGCACTCAAAGCGCTCCCTTAAAACGAGAGAATGACTGGTACAGTAACTCTCGTAATTATTATGCTCCAAGTTTTGGAGGCAGTTATCGAGAGCGTCTGCATCGATGTCTACGAAGTCGACACTGGCCTTATCTTTTTTGATTGCCGCGATACCAAGAATTCCACTTCCACAGCCAAAATCGAGCACTGTTTTGACACTCAACCGCTCTCTCGCCGCTTCATACAACTTTAGGCAAAGAAAAGTTGTTTCATGATTTCCAGTTCCGAAACCCATTCCTGGATAAATGTAAATTTCATCGATGCTGTCACTATTCATAGGTTTTTCCCATGAAGGAACAACTCGCATGCTTGAGCTAACGTTTATTGTTTTAAACTGCTTTCGCCAAGAATCGTTCCAGTCCTTTTTTTTCTCAGTGAGCTTTTCAAAGCCAATGCCAAGTCTTTCTAGCTCTTTTCCAAATAGATCGGCAGAGGGTTCATCCTCCCAGAAGTATTTACCAAATCCTTTCTCTTCTTGATCATTCTCAATAATATCAAACACACTCTCAGGTAGCTCGCCGCCACAGTAAGCCTTATCACCTAAGAGGTTATCAATAGTGGCTTCATCTAAAGAATAGTCGATTTTTCCCAGACAATTAAAGCTATCAAAGGCGAGCTCATCGAGGGAAAGTTCGCCTTTAGTCTTTGCCGTAGGGGAGATAATATAAAGCATAAGATATCCAAATTAATAGTTTCAGAGACTTAGGTATCAATTGTGCTACTTTTTGGACACAACTATGAAAACTTTTTAACTTCTCCCATTCTGGGGCGCCAATGGCTTAAAATCATGAGATAAGTAGCCAGAAACTGGAAGGATAATTGTTTATGACTAAGTTGATCGGTGTGGCCGGAGGCTCAGGCTCCGGTAAAACAACATTTGCAAAAAAGGTAATAAGACTCGTTGAAGGATCGATCACAGTTTTACACATGGATTCTTATTATCTTCCATCACAACCGGCCAAAAACTTTACCAGTTCCGGTAAACCAAACTTTGATCATCCCGAGGCATTCGACTGGGAACTTCTTAGACATCACCTTCATCAACTAAAGAGCGGAAAAGATATTGAAAGTCCTGTTTATGACTTTAATACTTCAAGCCGCACTGACAAAACAATATTTACAAAGTCTACACCGGTGATTCTCTTCGAAGGAATTTTTTCTCTCTTCGATGCCGAAATTCGAAAAATGCTAGATATAAAATGCTTTCTTCATGTAGAAAGTGACATCCGTTTCACGCGAAGATTAAATAGAGATGTTCAAGAAAGGGGTAGAAGCCTTGAGAGCATTATTAACCAATACTATGAAACAGTAAGACCCATGCATCAAAAGTTTCTAGAACCACAAAAACAGTATGCTGACTTTATTGTGGGTGAGGAGACAGATGTGGCTGCCTCTATTCTAGCCGCTCAGGTCAATCAAAACCTCCTCATGCCGAGCATGGCAGAAAGTCGTTCTACGGCCTTTGGCGCCACCAATAGTGGGCTTTAGTGTATCTCCTATAGGGGGAGTCGGACAGATCGGAAGTAATATGCTTCTGGTTCAAAATGAAGAAAAAAGTGTCGTCATAGACTGCGGAATACTTTTTCCTTACGAAGACGCTTTTGATATTCGCTACCTCATTCCAAACTTCAAAGAACTCCTACGCCCAGAAGCCGTTATTATTACCCACGGACACGAAGATCATATTGGTGCCCTCGCGCACTTTGTAGAAAAGTTTCCTAACATCATAGTTTATGCACCAGACTTTGCTGCTAGTCTTATCAAAAATAAGTTTAATTTCTACCCGAGGCCTCTCAAGTACCAACTAAAAACAAATATCGAAACTTCGATCTCCCTAGCAAATCTCGATTTCAACTACATACAGGTAAATCACTCTATTCCCGATACTTTTGGAATACATATAAATGATAAAAAACGAACGTCTTCCGTTTTTTACGTTTCGGACTTTAAAGTCGATAAAAAAGCTAGATGGGAGCCATACTTCGACTTTGATAAACTTGCTATGGTTTCCGACGGAATCGATCATCGAGTCCTAATGGCTGACTCTACTAATGCGACAAGTTCAGTCGCTCGAACACCTTCAGAGACTGATCTTCTCCCCGCCTTCAACAAAATGTTCAGCAGTGATCGCAGAAGAGTTTTTGTCACCACCTTTAGCTCCAATGTTCATCGAATTAAGAACCTCATTCAGACGGCTTCTGCAAATGGAAGAAAGACTGTTTTATACGGCCGATCTATTAAGAATTACTTTGATGTGGGTGTTGAAAATGGGATTGTTTCAAACGATATAGAAACACACCACGATGTAGAAGCTATCGACAAAGATAAAGACAAGCTTTTAATTATTGTGAGTGGCTGTCAAGGCGACTTCAGAAGTACCTTTAGAAGGATTGCCTTTGGACAAGATAGCTTTTTTGAACCCGCCAAAGGTGATCTCTTCGTCCTTTCCAGTAAATCCATACCTGGAAATGAAAAAAAGATTTCTCTTTGCCTCAACGAAATTAGTAACAGAGGCGCAGAGATCTTAACCGCGGGCGAAGCCCATATTCACGCATCTGGGCACGCGGGTGTTGAGGATATTAAAGATGTTGTCACTCATTACTGCCCCACAGTATTTATACCGATCCATGGCGAAGGATTCTTTCTAGAGAGACATGAAGCTTTTATCAATTCTCAGTTCGAAAAAATAAAAACTGTAAATCTTAGAAACCACGATATCTATGATGTCCATGCCGACAAGCGAAGCCCCGCTAAGGTGGCCCATGAACCTGTCATTATATACGGAAAGGCGCTTGAATTTAGTCGAGACTCAATTCGAGAGCGCAGGAAACTTGCCACAACAGGATGCATCTTTATTTCAATAGCCCAGAATGCATCAAAACTCCTCGACACTCAGACCACAATCCAAGGAATAACAATCGATGGTGAGGAAGAAGTTCATAAAGTAAATGAGCAAATCTCTAGAATTATAAGAAAGAATTTTTCACCTAAAAAAGACTATAAGGAGAATGTTCGAATAGAAGTCAGAAGACTTATCAACAATCTTTTTGGATTTAAGCCGGTTGTATTGATTCAAGTACTGGAACAATAAAAAAAACCGATCATAAGACCGGTTTTTTTATATTGGAGGAATTTTTTAAATCATTAGAGATCGAGATTTCTCGGTCTTTCTGATTCTTCTCTTCTTTTCTCCTCATCTTTTCTTAAAAACGTAGGCGTATCTAGCTCCTCTTCATCAAAATTAATAAACCCTAGCTTTTCAGCGATCGACTTTGCTCGACTAGTAGTTTTGGAGGCTTCCCATGAGGAATCTCTTCTACTTTCTCTGGGCTCATTATTTTCTGAATACTGAGTAGCGGCCGTTTTAATATTGTCCATAAGAGAAGAACTTCTGTTTTCACTCGTTCTTACGGGTTCTTCGTCTCGAACCTCTCTCTTGAGGACAAAATCCTCTTCTTCTCTTTCATTCTTTCCTTCAACTAATTTTTCTAAGTCCTGAAAGGTTGCCTTTGGTGTCTCTTCAACTCTTGCTTCTGTCATTCTTTGAGGAGCACGCTCGATTGAGGCAGCAGTTGAGGCTATGCGAGACGTTTCACGCGTACTGGCAATCATATTCTTATGACCTGCAGTCGTTACTCTTTCAAGGCCACCTAGTCCCGTGGCAACAACTGTAACCTTAATGTTTTCTTCCATGTCATCATCGATAACAGTTCCAAAAATAATTTCAGCATCATCGTCGGCAGCTTCCATAATGAGTGTTACGGCCTCATTAGTTTCGTGCATGGTGAGGGATGAGTTCCCAGTAATGTTGATGATAATACCCGTCGCTCCATCTATCGTTACATCTTCCAGTAGTGGTGAGCTGATTGCCTCTGTCGCAGCCTTAATGGCGCGATCAGGTCCAGTTGCTATTCCAGTTCCCATTAGGGCAAGACCTTTGTTGCTCATCACTGTTTTTACGTCAGCAAAGTCGGCGTTTATATGCCCTGTATAGTTAATGAGATCTGATATTCCTCGAACTGCATTTAAAAGGACCTCGTCAGCTTTTTTGAAAGTATCCACTAAAGAGAGTGACTCTCCTGCAATATAGAGAAGTCGCTGATTTGGGATTGTAATCAAAGAGTCGACTGATTCCTCAAGATTAAGAATTCCAGCGTCTGCTTGCTTAAATCTTTTCTTTCCTTCGAAAAGAAAAGGCTTGGTTACAACACCTACTGTAAGGGCGCCCAGCTCTTTACATAACTTAGCGATTACGGGAGCCGCACCTGTACCAGTACCTCCGCCCATACCAGCAGTGATAAAGACCATATCCGATCCCTCAAGAACTTCTGATAGTTTTTCATACTCGTCTAAAGCGGCTTTTCTTCCGACCTCAGGATTAGCTCCGGCTCCAAGACCTTTTGTTATCTCGACGCCTAGTTGTACCTTTGTAGGTGCGAGACTAGCGCTCAATGCCTGAGAGTCAGTATTGGCTACAATATACTCTACACCGGACAAGCCCGAGCGAATCATTGTGTTTACGGCATTGCAACCTCCGCCACCTACACCGATAACTTTTATTTTTGCCCCTTCGTGGAAGCCGGCTTTTTCTTCATTAGAAATTTCAAACATAATTCCCCCTTGAATTATTAAAAAATTTCCTTAAATACAGAACGTAGAGAATCGCCCAATCTTCCGATCAAGTCTGCTTCCCTACTACTATTAAAGGATTTATTATTAATTTGCGTTTTGCTACTAGCGCTCTCAAGAAGCAGCCCAAGTACCGTTGAATATTTTGGATTTTGCATGATATTGGTCATTCCACCAAATGGGGCAGGATAACCAACCTTCGTTGGTCTTTCTATAACGTATTCACCTAATTCCGGTAAGCCCTTTATAAGTGCTCCTCCACCTGTTAGGACTATTCCGCCAGTAATTTCATTCTCTAAATTTTTCTCTTCTATAGTTTCTCTCAAAATAGAGAAGAGCTCCTCTGCTCTGGCTCCTAGAACATCGGCGACGTAGCTCAGTTTAACCTCTCTGGGCTTAGTTCCCGAAATTCCCTGCACAGTGATATGAGAGTTTTGATTTAGACTCTCGGCCAATACACTTCCATGATTGATTTTTATTCTTTCTGCTTCAGCATGAGGTATCTTCAAAGCAACAGCAAGGTCATTCGTAAAGTGATTGCCACCCACTGGTATAATTTGCGAGTGAATGAGGCTACCTTCTTTCCAGACAGCGACATCAGTTGTTCCGCCACCAATATCGACAAGAATAACTCCCATATCTCTTTCTTCTGCTGATAAAACAGCACGAGAAGAAGCAATAGGTTGAAGCGTAATATGCTCCGCTTGAATACCTGTTTGTTCAACGCACTTTACAAGGTTTTGAATAAGAGAGATTGAACCCGTAACGATATGAACATGAACTTCTAGTCTTACACCACACATGCCGACAGGATTCTTTATTCCTATAGTATTATCTACTTTAAATTCTTGAGGGATAACATGAAGGATCTCTCTATCGGAAGGTATAACGACGGCCTTAGCCGCTTCAAGAACCCGGTCGACATCGTCTTGGCTAATCTCACCATTCTTTACGGCAACAACGCCTGAGCTGTTGAAACTATAGATGTGTGAGCCTGCAACACCAATTGTTGCAGAGGAGAAATTTACTCCGGCCATTAACTTTGCTTCTTCTATTGAGTTTTGAATTGAGCGAACTGTTTTATCAATATTTACAACTGAGCCCTTCTTCAAACCATGAGAGGGGTGTGTTCCAATTCCAATAATTTCTAGCTCTGAATTTGCGTTCGTCGCGCCAACGATAGTGCACACTTTTGTGGTTCCGACATCAAGGCCAACGATGATATTCTTTTCCATGAGATTCCTTCCTCACTACTTATGCTTGCTAGACTCATTCTAACATGTCGGTGCGCAACAGGTGTTACGCGGTATGCTTTAAAATTTTAGAATTTGCTATTAAACTTGACAACCACTTTCTTAGAATTTGTAAGGTTTATAATAGCCGGGATTTTTTTCTTTGATTCCATATACTTAACTATCTTTTTAAGCTGTTTTGTTTTAGCCATCCACTCTTCTCGGCCCATAAAGACACTGCTTGGGTTACCTCGAAGACTCAGAATAACAGTTAATTCACCCTTTTCGTTCAAAATAACTTCAGATACCTTCCGTCTAAAGCTCTCCTCCATAGAATTTACAACCTGCGTAATTTCCCATTGTGTCTCTTTTTCCAGTTCTCCAACAGGAATTGCGAGGTAGGGAAGAGAGTAAGAGAGTTTTTTCTCTGTGCGAAGCAAAACTTCGTAGGTCGGGTCAAACATTTCGCCATTATCAACTAAAATAGCTTCGTAAGAATCAATCCCATTTGCCTTGTATATCTGAACCTTCATAAGGGGCTCTGGACAGTCCATCTTAAAGTACAGCATCTTTTGAAGGGGGTCATACCGGACCTTGTATTCTGACACGAAGTGACGCTCAGGCATGGATTGCTTAACAATCTCATTTTTCACATTCTTTAGACTTCCCGTCTCTTCAAAGATTTTGATCAGTTTCAAAGTCATTTGCCCAGCAGAGCGGGAAGGGCAAGAGCCGAAGCTGGTTCTGTATTTAATTTTTTCTTTCTTCATTGGCCCTAGAGAGGACACACCATGCTCGTAGCTTGAGAAGAAGATGGCCAAGAAAACTCCGGCCGCCATAAATGAGCGAGATATTTGGATTCTATTTGGGGAAGTGGACTTCCGTTTCAAACTCAACTCCATACTGTAGTTTAAGCTCTCTCTTGGTGAACTGGACTAATTCCAACACATCCGAGCTAGCGGCCAAGCCACGGTTTTCCATGAAATTGGCATGCATTGGACTTATTCGTAAATCATTTACACTAATGCCCTTAAGTCCCATTATATCTATAGACAGCCCAGCACGGCAAGTCATCTCTTGAGATGAAGTAACTTCTACGTAATTCTTGAACATGCAACCACAGGTCTTTTCCTTCAAGGGCTGTGAATCAGTTCGACGTTTTAAATAGTTTTTAATTATTTCCGAGACGCCCTTATCAAGCCCTTTGTGGGTCAGCAAAACCTCTACAATGATATCTCCTTTTAAAAGAAAATGATTTTTCCGATAAGAAAAGGAGTCCTTATCCACTTTGTGACAACGAAGTTCACCCTCGGGACTGAGGATTTTAACTTCCTTAACAAGCTCACCAATCTCACCCAAGGAAGTGCCTGCGTTCATCGCTAAAGCGCCACCAAGAGATGCTGGAACTCCGGTAAAGACCTCCCATCCCATGAAGCCTTTCTTTGAAGCCACTGATGTCAGAACATTAAGAGGAAATGATGCCGGTAACCAGTATTCTGAATCTTGTTGATCAAAAATATTTTTTTCGATAGGGAAGTTTAGTTTCACAAGTACGAAATTCAACTCTTGAGGAATAATAAAGTTAGCGCCCCAGCCAATAACTTTGTACGGAATATTTTCTGCTCTTAGCTCTTTTACTAGTAACACTAAAGAATCTAAGGCCTGAACGATTACGATATTCCCATGAGCTTTGAGCTTCATCGTCGAATATTTTGTCAGATCCTTATCAACCTCAAAGGTGATACTTTTATCATCTTTAAGCTTTTCAGAAATATATTTAAGACTTTTCAACAATACTTTTTACCTTTTTCCCCACAGCACCAGCACCAAGGGCCAAGAGAATAGTTTTCTTTTTCTTTTTCTCCTGGATAAACCTTTCAACAACTGTCCAATCTTGGAAGCTTTCGCAAAGACCTGGGTGAAGCTTATTGATATCACTCACCAAAGACTCCGAATTAATGCCTTTTATGGGAGCTTCATTAGCAGCATAAATTGGAGCTATTAACACTTTATCGGCTAAATTAAAACAATGAAGAAATTCGGCCCAGCATGACCTCGTTCTTGAAAACCGATGAGGCTCAAAAATAACACAAACTTCTTTCTCACTGCGAGACTCTTTCGCCGTTTTTATTGTCTCGAAAATTTCCGTTGGGTGATGAGCATAGTCGTCTATAATCTCAAAATCACCCTCTTCAAATATCTTTTGAAAGCGTCTTCCTACACCCTCATATTTTGCTAAGGCAGCAACTAAATCCTTTGGTTCATGGCCTAACTCGACGGCAACACTAATGGCCCCAAGAGCATTAAGAACATTATGTTGTCCAGGAACATTTAGTTTAAAGTGGTAAGTCATCTTACCTTCAACAAAAAGATCAAACTCAGCACCCGCCGCCGATTGGGTCACATTGCGAGCGTGATAGTTAATGACTTCATCTGTTTGGAGCTCAGGATCAATCGTTAGATCACCTTGAGCAAAGGTAACAAAGGGTTTTGTCATATTTGATGATATATTTCTCAATATAGGGTCGTGAGCATTTAGTGCACAGACACCAAAGAAGGGAATTTGATTTGCAAATCTCTCGAAAGCAATCGTCAGTCCTTCCATACTGCCATAATGATCAAGGTGATCCCCATCTACATTTGTTATAATGGAAGCTACAGGATTTAGCATAAGAAAACTTCCATCTGACTCATCAGCTTCGGCCACAATATATTCACCTTTACCAACGTGAGCATGACCCCCTAAATTATGAACGATTCCTCCTATAATATAGGTTGGGTCTTCCCCTAACTCTTTTAAAAGAGTGGCAACAATACTTGTCGTGGTAGTTTTTCCGTGAGTCCCTGCAACGGCGATACCCTTTTTTAAGCGCATTATATCAGCGAGAAGATCTGCTCTTCTTAAAACGGGAATATTATTTTCTACAGCAAACTCATACTCTGGGTTATCTTTTTTTACTGCGCTGGAATGAAAGACGACGCCAGCTTGTCCCACGTGCTCTCGCTGGTGACCAAGCTTAACTTCAACACCGATGCTCCTGAGTTTCAGAACATTGGAAGACTCTGAGAGGTCTGAGCCTTGAACCTTGAAGCCCAAACGAACAAGAATTTCGGCCAAGGCCGACATGCCGATTCCTCCAACTCCAATAATATGAATAAGGGTATCCTCTTTTGTTTTTCTCAAAATTATTCCTGCTAGAAGAGTTCTCCCTGAAAGTTTTCAGGCTTTTGTGTTGGATTTATATAGGAACTAGAGTGACTTTGAAAACTATTCGCATTTTCAAAGCTTTTAAGCTGCTTCTTCTGATGCACAACTGCACTTAGAAAAAGACCAATGGCAAAGAAATTTGCAATTAAAGAGGAGCCCCCTGCGGAAACAAAAGGAAGATTAAGACCCTTGGTAGGAAGAAGGCCAAGCACCACCCCCATATTTAGGGTTGCTTGCAGACCAATGGTAAAGATTACGGATATTGCGAAAATAGAAGTCAATCGATTCTCGATTTTACTAGCTAGGCGAAAACCAAAAAATATCAAAAGCATAAATAAGCTCACCACAATAAAGACGCCAAGAAAGCCTAGTTCCTCACCTATAACAGAAAAAATGAAATCATTATGGGCTTCGGGAAGATAGAAGAGCTTTTCATTGGAGTTCCCAAGGCCCGTACCAAAAATTGAGCCGTTGGCAAAAGCCAAGTAGGACTGAATAATTTGAAAACCTGATGTTTGAGGGTTTTTCCAGGGGTCTAGATAAGAAAAGAGCCGCCTAACTCGGTAAGGCTGAGAAATGAGAATCGGAATAATCGTAACCATTCCGAAAGCTAGAGCCGAGTAGAAGATCTTTCGCGGGAAAGAACTCAAGAAGCACACAGTGGCCATTAAAATCAAAAGAATCGTAAAGGTTCCAAAGTCAGGTTGGAAGAGAAGTAGCAAGCAAGGTACACCCAGAAGAGCTCCCTTGAAGTACCTTTCCTTAACTTCATATTTAAAAAAATTTTCAAAAAAAGGAGCGGCCACTAAGAGAGAGGTGTATTTTACAAGCTCACCTGGCTGAATACCAAAGCTGCCAATACCCAGCCATCTATTGGCACCCTTAACAGTGTTCCCAATTCCTGGGATAAAGGTTCCAATCAGCAAGAGAATAACTCCTAGATGGACAAACCAGCCGTACTTTAGCCAAAAAGAAGCCTTTGTCTTAGAAATCAACCAGGCTAGGGGCAGTGAAAACGCAAGAAACATAAGTTGACGATAGAAGTAGTGAGACGAGTTATTGTAGATGTCGCGCGCGTAAATGTAGCTAGATGAATAAACCATCACAACGCCAAGCACCACTAGCACACTTAATGTGGCCAAGAAGTACTTTTGAATCCTTTCAATACTCTCCAATGGATTATCCATAGAGTTATTTTAACAGACCGAACAAAATGGTTCTACAATAATACGAATTTTAACCAAATAAAGTTAAGGGGTATTTTAAAGCTGATAGACGAGCTTTTTATAGTAATTCCCTCGCTCTTCATAATCTCTGAAAAAGTCTGTAGCCGGAGCCCCTGGACTCAAGAGAATCACATCTCCCGTTCGAGACTTCTGGTAAGCGAAGAGGATCGACTCTTCAAAGCTTCCTACAATATAAGTTTGCGTGTGCTCCTGTAGGGCACGATTCATTCTTTCTTTACTCTCGCCCACAAGAACAAGAACACGACAGTGATCAATCACTTCCTGTGCGAAAGCTTCATACTCAAGTTCTTCGATGTCTTTTCCACCAGCAATAAGAATCACGGAATTCTTGTAAGCTTTAAGGCTATTTACCATCTCTTGCATGTCAATTGCTTTGGAATCGTTATAGAAAGCCACACCATTTTTTTCCATAAGGAATTCCTGACGATGAGGAATTCCTGGAAACTTCTCGATACACCGTTGAATTGCTTTATCGCTTACATCTAAAGCCTTACATGCAGTGACGGCAGCCAATAAATTTTCACGATTATTTTGCCCAATAATCCTCATCTCTTTAACTAGAAACTCAGAGTGATAATTTATGTTGCAATGAATTCTTCTCTCATGAAAGTGAGTTCCTTGAATTTCATTCATCACCCCCATCTTCATAAACGATTTTCTTGAATACCAATAGGTCTGACAGTTCGCATTTCTGAAGAAGGTATTACTTGCAAGCTTATCGAAGTTTACAACTAAGGTGTCATCTGGTGAGAGGGACTTAATAATTGAAAGTTTAGTTTCTATATACTCGCCAACCGATTTAAAGTGTGACTCAGGGTATCTTTCAGAAATATTTGTGAAGACAACCAGTTTAGGATGGAAGTTTTCAAGGCGCCTTAACTGGATAGCTGAAACCTCTACGATGACATAATCGATTTCGTCACTATTGGGCATCATTGCAAATTCAATAAAGGGGGTCTCGCTCGTTCCACCCACAAAGATATTTTTGCCCTCTAGCTTAAGAGTAAAACCAATCATGTGAGCAACTGTCGTTCTTCCATATGAGCCACAAACAGCTATTATTGGCTTTCTACATAGCTTGTTAGCCAAGCCAAATTCACTGTAAACTTCCTTACCATTTTGACGGGCCAGCTCTAGTTGAGGGAGTTCTGGATTGACAGCGGAAGAATAAACAACAACATCAGCCTCTAGAAAGTCGTCCTCTCGGTGCTCACCAAAAGTCATGAGCGGTGTCGGTTGAATCTTTTTTAATTTCTTTACAGCTTTGTTAAGGTCAAAAATCGGCTTGATATCGGTTACTTTAATTTCACACTCGAGAGTATTGAAAAAGTTAATGAGCGTGAAGCCCGTTTTACCAATGCCAACAATTAAAATCTTTTTATTTTTAAATCTTTCCATTACTTTTACCTCATCTTCAACGTTGCTACAGAGAGCAAGGCTAAGAAAATACTAATAATCCAAAATCTTACGATGACCTTTGGTTCCGGCCATCCCTTAAGCTCAAAATGATGGTGGATAGGTGCCATCTTAAAAACTCTTTTCTGCCTTAATTTATAACTTCCAACTTGCAAAATAACTGACAAAGCTTCGATAACAAAAATTCCCCCGATAATAACGAAGAGAAACTCATTCTTGCTCAGTACTGCCACAGTTCCCAGTAAACCTCCCAAAGAAAGCGAACCTACGTCTCCCATAAAAACCTGAGCAGGGTAGGAGTTATACCAAAGAAACCCGACTCCAGCACCAATTACGCTTAACGCCAATACTGCTAATTCTCCGCTTCCCTCAACATAGGGAATGAAGAGGTAGCTGGACATTGCGGTGTTTCCAGAAACATAGGTTAAAACTCCCAGACTGGCTGCACTTGTCATAATCGGGCCTATGGCCAGGCCATCTAGTCCATCGGTCAAATTGACGGCATTGCTTGAACCAACAATAACGACACTACCAAATAAGACATAGGCCAAGCCAAGATCTAGAACTGGCTCCTTTAAAAAGGGCAGATAGAGCTTAGTATCGATTACGTCGAAATGTAGCATAGCATAGGTGGCAAGGACCGCTGTGCCAAATTGCCAAAACAGTTTTCCTTTAGCGGACACACCATCACTATTTTTCTTTAAAACCTTATAGTAGTCGTCGATAAATCCCAGAATAAAATAGCTCACCATTACGGCCAGGGTTATCAATAGAGGCGCACTCAAAAAGTTTCCGCAAAGGAGAATAGACGCGGTTATGGAGCCAATAATGACAACGCCACCCATTGTGGGGGTCCCTGCTTTTTTTAAGTGAGACTGGGGCCCGTCGTCACGAACAACTTGGCCGAACTGCTTTTTTTTCATAAAAGTGATGAAGCGTTTTCCCCACCAAATGGAGATAAAGGCAGCTAATAAAAAAGCTATAACGCTACGAAAGGTAATATAGCGAAAGAGGTTGAAGGCCGAAACACTCTGACTCAGAGGGTAAAGAATATGATAGAGCATGAGTTATATGCCAATTTTTAAGGTTCTATTCCTCTTTTATAGCTAAAATTGACTCTAGTTGTAAAGAACGACTTCCCTTAATGAAGGCTAAAGAGAAGCTGTGATTATCGATCGCTTTCTTGGCCAATGCTCCTGTGGAAAAAAACTGAGCTTCACCGAAACCCTTTTTATATTCTTCGCCATACTGACCGATAAAAATAGCGTTTTGTCCTCCAAGACTACTAAGGAATTTCCCTAATTCTCTATGCTGAGAACAGGCCTGTTCACCAAGTTCATTCATATCGCCCAAAACAAATAGACAGTCCGACATTGAGACCCCTCGGTCCCTAGCAAGCTCCTTGAAACTCTCAAGAGAGGCTTTCATGGAGTCGGGATTAGCGTTATAGGCATCCAAAAAGACTTCGGCACTCTTGTATTTTAATAGATCCCCTCGATTCATGGCAGGCATCTCAAAAGAATTAGCGAGGTGAACCAAGGGCTCGATCTTGTTTGGGAACATTTTTAAACAAAGCGCCAAGCACTGGCCCATATTCGTTTTCTGATGATTGCCGAGAAGAGAAGAGTTTTTAACTATAAGCTTTTGATTATTAAAAACTAAGCTAAAGCTCACTTCATTACTTTTATTAATTATAAAGTTGTCGGGGCTTAAGCGAAAAGAAGCCCCTCTTTCCTGATAAGTTTTTAGAAAGCGATCAAACTCATTAATGATGAGAAGTGAATCTTCATTTTTTTCGACCTCTCTAAAGAGAGCCGTTTTTTCTTGAAAGACTCCCTTGAGATCTTTTAAGAATTCTAGATGAGCGTGCCCTACGTTTGTGATCATACCAACTGTGGGAGCTGCGGTTCTAGCAAGTACCTCTATCTCACCCGGATGATTGGTTCCCATTTCGATAATCGCGATTCGATGCGAAGATTGGAGCCTCAAAAGAGTTAAGGGAACGCCTATATGATTATTCAAGTTGCCTTTTGTCCACAGTACTTCATTTGGAAAAAGTCCTTCGAGTAGCCAGGCAAGCATTTCTTTATTCGTCGTTTTTCCATTAGATCCGGTCAAGCCAATTATCTTGCCACCATTCTCTTTAAATTTTTGACCTGCAAGAGAGCCCATTTCCAAGAGAAAATCAAATATATTAGGCACTCCTATACATTGAGGAAGATCTGCATGCGTTTTACTCAGCTCGGATACAAGCGCTTCGCGGCCTGGTTTATCTTCATAGAAAATAACTTTTATTTTTGTCGTTGATAATCCTTCTATCAGATCAAAGGCATCAAATCTCTCTCCATAAAGACAAATAAACGCATTCGCTTCACCTAGTGATCTTGAGTCAGTAGAAAAAACCAGCTCAAGACCGGAGACTAATCGATCTGCCTTTGCTCCTAGCAACTTTTTTATTAGCTCGCTCTTCACTTAAACCAACTCCCTAACAATTTTCACGTCACTAAAGGGGTGACGAACGCCATCAATCTCTTGATAATCCTCATCACCTTTGCCGGCAATCACTACAATTAAAGGCTTTTTTGGGTCGCCTTTTTTTGCCAAGGAAAAGGCTAATTCAATTGCCCTCTTTCTATCAACTTCTTTTTCTACCCTCTGACTTACCCCCACAATATCATTCATAATATCAGTTGGGTTCTCCGTTCTGGGATTGTCCGATGTCACAATAACTTGATCACTTCCGGCCAAAGCAGCTTCAAGCATTAAGGGTCTCTTTCTCTTGTCCCTATCGCCCCCACAACCAAAAACTGTCCAAACAAAAGGATTCAAATAAACTCTTCGTGTCTGCTCCAATAATTTCTTTAAAGCGTCAGGCGTATGAGCATAGTCGATGATAAACAAGACAGGAGCTTTTTGAATTACTTCGAAACGACCTGGGGGAGAGCTAATAGAGCCAATATCTCCCAAGCTCGTTAAGTTTTTGAGCTGGCTCATGCAAGTGATGGCCATCTCCAGGTTTGATCTTAAAAAACCATTACTAAAGTGCAGGGGGATATCACTGTTCAAGCCTGTGAGATCAATTGTTGGCTTAACCTTTTTATGGTCCTGAATTTTCTTTATGAGCTCGTCCTCTTGACGAGAAACGATGATTTCATTTGCCTTGGCATAACTTAAGATTTTTAATTTTGCCCCAAAGTAGGAGTCCATATCCCCATGAAAATCAAGGTGATCCTGAGTAAAGTTAGTCCAGCCAACTACATCAAAATCTATCCCTTTAATTCTCTTCTGAGCAAGGGCATGAGAACTCACCTCTAGTGCAATAACGTCGACTTCTTGGTCATATTTGTGCTGTAGCCTTCTCAAGCTCAAGAGGCTTGGAGTTGTCGTCAGTATTTTATCTGGTTTTTTTTCACCATTTAGATAGACGCCAATCGTACCCATGTAGAGGACACGAACGCCCATTAACTTTCCTGTCTCCATGCAATACCAGCAAGTACTGGTCTTTCCATTCGTTCCTGTAATACCTATTATTTTCTTAGGGAGCTTAGGCTCTGGGTAAAACTCATCGATCAACCTTACTTCAGTTTTCTCCATTTCTTCTAACGGTACGACGACATAATTTATATCAGAACGGGAGGGCTCAAAAGGAGAGACCACAAGCCCTTTGAAGTCCGAAATTAGATTAATCTCAATAAGAGAGTTCAGCTGTTGCTCACTCTTTGCCCTTATAAAAAGGATATCAAACGAGCTTGCTGCCTGAACTATATTGGAGAGCCCATCAGGTTCAAATTCACTTATTAAAATTGCATCAGGAAACCAACGACTAATCATAAGTCGGTGGCTTGTAATCAAGAATAATTGACTTATGATTTTCTAGAGAAGAGCCGGTACTAATCGACTGGGCGTGAACCACACCGATTCCCCTATGAATGACAGTTAAGCCTATCTTGCCACATAGCTTTGAGCTCGAGCGTTTATCAAGGCCTATAAAATCTGGTACCGTAGTAGAAGAGGTTATTCTCGTTGACGAGTGTTTTACTCTAACAGTATCCATTTTATTAATATGATTATGTTTATCAAGTGCCAGATTTCCAAAGTCTTTATTCTTATAGAGAAGATACTTTGTGATCTTCTTGAAGACTGGACCCGCCACTTGATTACCGTAATAATAACGCCCTTTAGGATTATCAAGGTAGGCATAGACGACAAATGGGTTTTTTACCTTAGTCGGAAATCCTATGAAGCCACCTACATATCCCCGATACCCCCCCTCTGGGGCTACTCTTTGAGCAGTACTTGTTTTTCCTGCGATCCGAAACATCTCGACCTGAGCATTGGAACCCGTGCCATCTTCGACCGCGCCAACAAGAATACTCTCAACCTGTGCAGCGAGCTCTTGGGTTATAAGGGGTCTTGGCTTTTCTCCAGAGTTACCATCCTTGATTAAGGTTGGTTTGATATAAAGACCTTTATTAGCAATAACAGAATAGGCCGCCAACATCTGGACTCCAGTCGTTGCAACACCTTGACCAAAGCTAATGTTAGAGAGACTCAATGGTGATACATTTTCTTTATCTGTAAAAATTCCACGGGACTCACCCGGGACCTCGATGCCTGTTTTCTCGCCAAAGCCAAACTTAGTGATTGTTTTTCTTAGCTTCGGAAAGGTCAAATCAAAAGCTAGTTTAGTCGTTCCTATATTAGAGCTATAGCGGAGGATTTCTTCCACGCTTAGCCACTCAAAGGTCTTTTTCGATTCGGCTTCCGAGATAATATGATCACCCACCTTAAGTCGCCCCTTTTCACAATAGTAGCTAGTATCGGCCGTCGCTATTTTGTTCTCAAAGCCAGAAACAACGGTAAACGTTTTGAAGGTGGAACCTGGCTCAAATGGGTCGGTTACGAAGGAAAGCTTTCTTGTTTTTCCTGTGCTACCGTTAGGTACGTTGGGATCAAATGTTGGATAGTTACCAACGGCTAGAATCTCACCACTGCGGGAATCCATAACCCCAAAGCCACCGCCATCAGCCTCATGTTCGTTTATACTTTCTTTCAAAAATCTTTCGGCTGCGGCCTGGAGGTCCTTATCTATAGAAAGCGTAATATCCAGAGCATCGGAGCCAAGATCTTGAGACTCAAACTTAATAGGTCGACCCTTGGCATCTTTGACGTACTTAACGACCTTAGGCTTTCCTTTAAGATCATCATTAAAGAGGTATTCTATTCCGGCCAATCCAATATTATCTATCCCCACAAAGCCCAGTACCTGAGAAGCTACTTCGTGATTTGGATATAATCTTTTAGGTACAGAATCTATATAGATCCCACTAATCTTTTTTATCTTCTTCACTTGCTTTTTGGTCAGCTGAACTTTTCGGGCAAGCCATGTGTAGCGCTGGCGTCCTTTAGTCTTCCTCATGAGAGATTTGATACTAAGACTCGGAACGGTTTTTGATAAAATCCTGAAGGCTCGCTGTTTATTTTTTAAATTCTTAGGGATTGTAAAAATTGAGTAAGTTTGGATATTTATAGCAAGGGGATTCCCATTTCGGTCATAAATATTTCCTCGCTTAGGGTATACCGTAATCTCTCGAAAAATCTGACTTTTAGATCTTGCAATCAGCTCAGAACGGTCTATCAACTGGACTTTTAATGCTTTTCCAATAACAAGGACAAAAGCTCCTACAAAGCAGCAAAAAAGAAAGAGTAATTTATGCTTAAGCGACTTTTCCATTATTTAGGTAGAACTATAATCTGACTTTGCTTAGGTTGCTTTAGGTCAAACTTATTCGCCATTCCTCTTAATCTCTTAACAGAAAGAAGGCGAGCCTTCTTTGCCTTCAATTCTTTATTATCAAGAGTTACGCGCTGAATATCTTTGTTGACTGAAGTGATTTTATAATCGAGTTCGACTCCCTTCATCCTAAACAAGACAAATAATAGCCCGAGAACAAAGAACGTGAGAACGAACGGAAATACTTGATTGGAAAATAATACGTTTTTGATACTTGTTAGCGGTGCTACTTTTCTTACTCTTCTTGCAGTCGTTGCCATTGAGTAAATCCTCCAGACTATCTGTACTTATTCTTACGAGGCCATTCCTCTAGCCTCTTTATTACTCTTAGTTTAGCACTTCTTGAGCGAGAATTTTCAAAAATTTCATCCTCACTTGGCAAGACCGGCTTTTTCGTTAAAATTTCTACTGGGAGATCACCGTTAAGCAGCTCCTTGAAGCCATGCTTAACAATTCTATCTTCTAAGGAATGAAAACTAATAACAGCAAAGAGGCCCCCAATTTTGAGCTGTGGAATTACCTGACCGATCACATTGGTTAAGACCTCTAACTCCCTGTTAACGTGAATTCTTAAGGCTTGAAAAGTCTTTGTAGCAGGATGTATTTTTCCGTGGCGCAGCTTTTTTGGATAGCTATGAAAACAAATATCTTCTAGTTGCTTGGTTGTCGAAATCTCTCCCAACCTCCTCCGTTGCATTATTTCGGTCACAATATTTCGCGCAAATTTTTCCTCACCATATTCACGCAGTATTTTGAGAAGTTCGGGCTCATCAAGACTATTAATATAAAATGAAGCGGGTTTTATACTTTGATTATTATCCATTCGCATATCTAGTTCGGCTTCAAACCTAAAGGAAAAACCCCGACCACCGCTATCAAATTGATGAGAACTAACTCCAGCATCTAAAAGGACTCCGTCAAATTGAGTATCTGAGTCAATAACTTCAGAAAAGTTCTCAAAGTTACTGTGATGGATCATAGCTCTATCAGAGTAGCCAAGACTGTTCAACTTTTCTAATCCATTAGCCAAAGCTTCCTGATCTTGATCGAAGGCATGAAGATAAGCAGAGGGAAACTCTTCTAAAATAGCGCAAGAGTGTCCTCCTCCTCCAAAAGTTAAATCGCAATAAACGGAAGAGCTTGCATCCGGACAAGAATGTTTTTTAAAAAGATCAAGAATATCTTTTTTTAAAACACTATAATGTTTTCCGTATTTACCGTCTGACATTTAGGCGAGAAGAACAGAGAGGATTTCTTTTTTACTGTCACTCCAATTTTCTTCCGGTGTCATAACACCAATTCTATTTTCTTTTTCAACTGGAAACTTATTTTTACTAAGGTTTGATAAGGCGATTTTTAATACGCCTTGAGCGTTCTTGTTATTCTCACTCATAACTTTCAAAATCTCATCAATTGTACAGTGCTCGTCTTTCCATGCGTCGAAGTCTGTAACCATAGCTATAGTTGCATAGGCCATGCCGGCTTCTTTTGCCAAAAAAGCTTCTGGAACATTAGTCATTCCAATTACTGAGGCATCCATCCCCTTATAAAGACTTGACTCTGCTCGAGTAGAAAATTGAGGTCCCTCTATACAAATATAAGTCCCACCCTTGGAATGCCTCACTCCGGACTCTGCACATGATGTTGATAGAACCTCTTGAAGGGTTTTATTAACTGGGTTTGCATTACTAACATGAGCAACAATTCCATCTCCAAAAAAGCTTCTTTGCCGACTCCCTTTAGTCCAATCGACAAATTGATCGACCAAAACAAAGGTTGTTGGAGGAAGTTCTTCCCTTAGGCTACCCACAGCTGAGACAGAAATAATGTACTCAACACCAAGCGATTTTAAAGCGAAAATATTTGCACGATAATTAACCTCACTCGGCAAAAGAGTGTGACCCATGCCGTGGCGTGGAATAAAGAAAAATCTTCCCCCCCCAAGTTCAGCTTCAATGACGGGAGAGCTCGGACGACCAAAAGGAGTCTCTAGGGCGTGCTCTTTAATTAACTCCACGCCTTCTATATTATAAACTCCGCTTCCGCCAATAATACCTATGCCGCTTTTTTGATCACTCATCTTTTATCCCGTATGATTGCTTTAAATAAGTCTTAATGAAAATCAACTATATCTGTGGAACCATATTTGAGCAAGAAAACCAATATTCGTGACTTTATATTGAGGAAGAAGAAGAGGCTAGAGGTACTCAAACACGCCACAAAATCTTCGTTTTCAGACATCACTTCTAAGCTGGAGGGTTCGGTAAAAGATCCAGGCTTAAAATCTTCTCTTTATCTAGGCAGGAGTCTTTTTAATTCCGCTGCATGGGTGTCAAAGTCAAGCATGCGTCTCCTAAAACCAATAGAGCCGAGCTTTATTGAGAAGAAAGTTTTTCTCGCCAAAGAATCAACCCAATATATTTTGAAGCGAGTGAGAGAAAAAAAGTCAATCAGCTATAAAAAAGCGACATATGCAGATATTTTTAAGGCGGTATTTTACGACTTTGAAGTTTCTCATTTAGAGAAAAGCTACCAAAAAGTTTCTAAAGTTCCAGAAATTGATAGTTCTGTTCTTTTAGTATCTGGAGTCCTCAATGAGATTTTCTCCACTCCAGCTTTTGAAAGAGGAGCAAAGTACATAAGAAGTACTTACGGAATCAAGTTTGACTACTGTCCCACCTCTGGAACAAAAACAACTCAAGAAAACTCTAACCTTATAAAGAAACACCTCAACGAACTCTTAGCGGATGAAGACAAAAAGGTATGGGCCTTCGCTTTCTCAAAGGGGGGAATAGACTTTTTGCACTTCCTAAAAGAGCACGGTGACGAATTCGGACCTAAGATCGAGGGACTCTCAACTGTAGCCAGCCCCCTTTTAGGAAGCGAAAGGGTGAATCATAAAATACTCAAGCTCATTAACAATCTTCACCAGTTAGAGAAAAATGCCGTCTACAAGTTTTTAGATAAACATTTTGATCTACTTTTTAAAGATTTTCAAAAAAGCCTCAGTAGTGACTTTCAAGAGCACTGGTTTAGTGAGAATTACTCGTTTTTACCACGCAACATGTTTTATACTGCCTTAGCTTTAGAATCCAACTGGGTTGATAGTCATGTATGGATGGTTTTAACAAAACTATTCTTTCAATCGAAGTCAAAGAACGATGGGATTGTTGATGTTGAAAAAGCCCTTTATCCAGACTACTTTCAGGGAATAAATTTGGGAATAATGAAGGGGCATCACCTTATAGGAACTCGCAGCTCAGACTACGTGCAAGAAGCCCTCATTGAGGCTCACATAGTACTACTAAACTATCTAGGCTTACTCAGATAACCCGCCTTTGAGGTTCATGAGGACAAGTTTTGATACTTCCTTTAGGGTTTGAAATACTCCATCTCCATTTACAGCACATGCAGAAAAGCTCGGAGCCCCCCACTTATTGAGTTTTTTCTGAAGGTCTTCTGGTGCGGAAACATTTGGAAGGTCTCTTTTGTTCCATTGAAAAACCAAGGGAATCTTAGCGATGTCATAACCCTGCTCCACTAGGTTTTTTTCCAGCCCCTGTAGGCTCTCTATATTTGCTTCCATTTTCTCAAGCTGCGAGTCTGCAACAAAAACGAGTCCATCAACAGCACGAAGAACAAGCTTGCGACTTGCCTCATAGAAGACTTGCCCTGGTACCGTATATAAGTGAAAGCGAGTTTTATAACCTCGAATTTCACCAAGCTCAAGCGGGAGAAAGTCAAAAAAGAGAGTACGCTCATTTTCCGTGTTAAGCTTAATCATGCTGCCTTTAGCGTCACCCGCAGTCTTTTTATATACGTATTGAATATTAGTTGTTTTTCCGCCAAGCCCTGGACCGTAGTAGACAATCTTGCAATTCACTTCTTTTTTATTATGGTTAACAAAAGACATCTACTAAACCTCAGCAAAAGAAAATAGCTTATCCATTTCCTCGTCAGTAATATTATTAAAAAGCTGCTTGCTTCCAGCAGAAGCTTCACTCACGTTTAGATAGACGACGCCATCCATGTGGTCCCTCAATTTCTGAGAAAGAACCTTAATCTTTCCGGGGTTAAGCGCACCTTCAAAGATAAAGGCCCAAAAAACTCGAGGGTTATTAGGTCCAGGGGAGAGCAGGTAGTAGCCAGAACTAGAGCTCTGAAAACTTAACTTCAAGTCTTGGTCTTCTTCCTTCTCGATAAGATCAGACAAAGTGTCAGAAGCCTGCCACAGGCCTACCAGCAAAGCCCCCATTGATTGAATTTTTTTTAGCTCTATTCTTTTTCCTAAATGACCTAAAACCTGGCCTTCTAAGGATATTGCCAAAACGCTAATACTTTCTAATAGCTCTTGATGGGCAAAGCTTTTTACCTTTGTGAATAATTTGTCTTCTACATTCATCAGTCTAATCTCTTTCTATTTTCTAAAGCTTTAGTAATGGTCATGGAGTCTAAGTACTCTAAATTACCGCCCATTGGGATTCCAAAACCAATTCTCTCTACCTTAACACTTTCTGGAATTTCTTGGTGAATATATGAACACGTTGCATCGCCTTCAACCGAAGGATTAACTGCTAAAATGACCTCTTCAACTTTTCTATTTTTAACTCGTTCGATAAATTGTGGAATGTTTAACTCATCTGGTCCTACTCCCAAGAGTGGATTTAGAACTCCACCTAAAATATGATAGGTCCCCTTGAATGTTCCACTTCGCTCAATCGCTATAAAGTCAGTAATCGATTCAACAACACAAATAACACCAACCTCATTTCTTCCTCCGTCGACACAAACCTGGCAAAGAGAATCATCACTATAAAAGCCACACTGATTGCAGCTTTTGAGGCTTGATAGGCGAGAGAGACTGTCACCCAACTCTTTAAGTTGCTCAGGGTCCCAGCGACAAATCGTCAGTATTTGCCTAAGCGCAGTTTTCTCACCCACACCGGGAATCTTAGTCATCTGGGCTACAGCGAATTTTAATGTATCAGGAAGTTCCATAGCTTTACTAAAAAAGTCCCGGAATATTTAGACCGCCTGTTACTTTGGACATTGCTTTTTGAACCATATCTTGAGATTCCTTAACGGCTTGATTGACACTCGTTAGAACAAGGTCCTGAAGCGTTTCAACATCTGTAGGATCAACACACTCCGGATCAATAGTTAGGCTAACGATTTCCTGCTTTCCTGTTATTTTTATTTTAATCATGCCGCCACCGCTGGAGGTCTCCAACTCTCTAGATTCCAATTCTTTTTGCAAGGTCGCCATCTTTTGCTGCATTTGCTGCGCTTGTTTCATTAGGCCATTCATATTTTTTGACATTCTCTACTCCTCATCTATTTTAATTTTATCTATTTTTGAATTAAATATTTTTTCAGCTTCCTGAATCAAGGGATGATTCCTTATTTTCTCTCGTGTATCCTCAAGCCCCTGCTGCCTTTCCTTTTCTCTTATATCTGACTTGGAAAGAAAGTTTTTTTCTAATGCTTCCTTTTGATCAAGGCTTACGAGATTTATGGTTGCCCTCGCGACATCAAAGTATCGCATCATACTTTTTTCGATTTTCTCAATGCCGTCATTACTCTTTAAGTGATCATAAAAAAGGACAGCGTCCCCTGAAAAACCGTAAGCGATGTCCACAGAGTCTTCTCGAAGGTTCATTTGCTCAACAATATTCCCTTGCTCTAGCTCAGCATAAATAGCTGGTTGTTCATTTTTAAAAAAAACTTCAAAGGAAGACCAATCTTTAGGATGAACCCTCTCCGATACAGGTGAGGGGATTTCAATTGCTTCTTCGACTTTAGCGTAAGGCTCGGACTCCACATGCGAATCCAGCTCGGGAGTATTATCTTCTTGTTGAGCACTGGGCCCTGCTGCCCCAACGGGAGTCTCTATTTCAACTTTTTTTTTTACTTCTTTTAAAGGTGCATTCGCTTTAGATAATTCAACCCCGCTACCCTGAAGAATTTGATTTCTCTTGGCATGCTTAAGCAAAATAATCTCGATTGTTTTTTCACTATTTATCGAGTCAATGGCCCAAGACAGATCTCGAGAAAGAGACTCAAACAGCCAAAAAACCTCGTCCATTCTCATCTTTTTTAGTTCATCTATTACCACCTGATCAAAGCTAAGATTCTCGAGGTGATCTATATTTTGGATAAATTCGTAGAAAAAATCGATAACAGAGCGAGATATATTCTCTACCCCCACATTTTCTCTTAACATTTCCAAGTAATAAGTACTTACTCCATTTGAGTCATACATCAAGATCGACTGAACAAGATTCCTAATAGAAGAAATACTTGCAAGACCTAAAGCTGTTGTCAGAGTCTGTTCAGTTATTAGTTGATTTTCACTAAAGCTCAACACTTGATCCATTAGAGAAAGGGTATCTCGAAAAGATCCCTGACCCTGAGTAGCTAAAATCTTAACAAGGTAGGAAGTTTCGAAAGTGATCCCCTCTTTTTGGGCTATCTCATTCAAGTGACCTGCTAGAGCATCAATTGAAGCATTTCTAAAATCAAACCTCTGGCAGCGGGACAGAACTGTATTCAATAGCTTCTCAGGCTCTGTCGTTGCTAAAAGAAAAATAACATGTGAAGGCGGCTCCTCTAGAGTTTTCAACAAAGCATTAAACGCATTAGTTGAAAGCATGTGAACTTCATCAATAATATAAACTTTATAGTTTCCAAAAGTGGGTAATGTTTGAATACTTGTAATCAGTTCCCGAATGTCATCAACACTATTATTGGAAGCCCCGTCAATTTCAAAGACATTCATGGAGTTACCAGCGTCAAACTCAAAGCAGGCCTTACATTCGTTACAACTGTTGGCATCTTCTTTTCTATTAAGACAGCGAAGGCTCTTAGCAAAAAGCCGCGCTACCGAAGTTTTCCCAATCCCCCTAGTACCCGTGAGGATATAGGCGTGTCCGAGACGGTCTTTTAATATAGCATTCTGCAAAGAGCGAGTAACATGCTCTTGACCTATAACTTCTTGAAATGTTTTGGGTCTCCACTTTCTAGAGAGGACCTGATACGTCATTGACTCACCATTTAATTTGGATTGAGATAATAGGGTAATATAGCAGTTGAGAAGGGGGAGTGGCAATTTGAAGGTGGCAGCCAAGTCGCTAACACACCATCTCTTTGGTTACCGTTGCTTCCTTCCGGACCTGGCGGAGTTTACCCAGAAAACGATTGTTAAGACCTGACTACCGGTGGCAAATATAGGGGATGAAGGCGGTTACTGTCAATGCTACGGGGTCAGTTTGAAACTTGAATAGCCACTGTTGCTCGTTTTTTCGCAGTTTTTACCATTTGCAAATTCCGGTAACCACGTCACTACGTTATTTGGCCGATCACTTACAAGCTCAAGCGCTCCTGAGCAGTTTTCTCTCTTATATATTTTATAGGCGGCCGTATCGGCAACAGGCTCAGAGGAGTCTCTGGGAAAATAAAAATCTTGGACAATATTACTGTCTTCTAAGATAAAACGAACGGCAACTGAGGAGCGGTCTTGCTCCAAAAGGAGCGCAGAGTTCCCCAAGCTAGCATCATTGCACTCGTCCACTAAGATAGAAGCACCTCCTGCTTCAAGAGAAATGACGAGGTTTGCTGGAAGTGGCGAGTCTGATTCGGCTTTTAAGCCTATAGAATCAAGACCACCTATCAATGTACATTTAAGCTCATCGCCAAGCTTGGTGGGATCAGGCAAACATGACACAAGAATCAATAAATAAAGGAGGATAAATATTTTCATTCCTCTATTTTAACGCCACGTGCAAAAAAGGGGAGAGAGAAATATTTGCTGAACGAGGTCATACAACTTGGAATTTAGTATTTTTGTTGCTTCTGCTCGCAAAGCCGCGCCTTCGGCTAGCTTCTCTTGGTGACAGACATCTTCGCTTCAAAATGCCGCTTTGGCGGCTTTTTGCATACGTAAGTCCTCTGGACGAGATCATACAACTTGGAAATTAGTGTTTTTGTTGCTTCTGCTCGCAAAGCCGCGCCTTCGGCTAGCTTCTCTTGGTGACAGACATCTTCGCTTCAAAATGCCGCTTTGGCGGCTTTTTGCCGCGAGATGTGGCGGAGGACAAGAGATTCGAACTCTCGAAGGGTTGCCCCTTACACGCTTTCCAAGCGTGCGCCTTAGACCACTCGGCCAATCCTCCGCATTTTAGTTTTACTTTGGTAACACAATTTAAGGTCTGGTGTCTATTTCTGAGAGTTCTTGAAACGATAACCTTTTCGCTTTTGCTTGAAGAAATCACTCAAGATTCTTGAACATTCGTAATGCTTAACACCCCCAACGACCTTAAAGGCGTGATTCAAACGGGGATCTTTATGAAGGTTATAATTTAAGCTCAAGGCGCCACCTTTAGAATCATAGGCTCCAAAAACTACTGTTGAAATTCTACTCTGCCAGATTGCACCCATGCACATGAGGCAAGGCTCAAGAGTAACAACTAAAGTGTAATCACTTAAGCGCCAATCTCCACGCTCTTCACAGGCTTTTCTAATCGCTAAAATTTCTGCATGCCCACAAGGATCATTTACTCCCTCTTTTCTATTATGAGCAGAACTGACGAGTTTTCCGGCCTCGTCTAAAACACAAGCTCCCACAGGGACTTCATCAATCCGAGAGGCAAGCTCAGCTTCTTTTAGGGACTCACTCATGGCCCAGTCAATATCGCGATCTTTAAGATTCTTCATTTTTAAATTTTTTTAAGAGCTTGTCTTGTCTCTCATTTTTCCAAAATAAGCAGAACTGATTGAAGAGCGCTTCATTTTGTTCAATATCGAATTTAACGCCATAATTGTAGGGACGACCTAAGCTGTACTGTCGTTTAGACATTACCTCAGCCGTGAAAGAAACCTCCTGAAAACTATCAAATGGCTCTATCAGAATTTCTTTTCCTATTTCTATTTCCTTAAATATTGCGACACATCCGGCCTGACGTCTTAGATCGGTAAGCCTGCCATCAAAAGTTTCATCATCAATAGTGATCTTAACTCTAAGGTCATCTCGATACCTAAAGTCATACTCCCACCAACTAATCATAGGATAAAAAATAGGTGTCCAGAGAAGGTAGGCTTCAGTTGCAAGAAGGGAGAGGGAGGTCAGATAGGAAAAAAATGAAAACTCCCAGAAGTCGACTCGAACAATTTTAAAAACTAAAAATATCGCCAGTAAACCAGTAAAGGTCCAGAAAGAATAATATAAGTCACGTAAGAGTTTTCGCAAAAAGAAGAAAAAAAACGTAAAAAAACAGACTTGGATAAGAAATAGAAACCATCCGCCGTGAGAAACGCATTGATAAAGGGCGCCAAGAAGAAGGAAAAAAAAGACTCCCCAATGGAGTACCTCAAATCGATCTATATCTTGCTTTAATTTAAGTTTATTAAGGCTTAGTTTCATAAGTTGATTATAAACCAAAAACGATATTGATCAGACTTAATCTTCAATAACGCGAGCCCCCATTTTAATTATCAATGGGGTGTTTTTGAAGAAATCTTAGTAATTTAAGGAAGAGTGGCGCACCCTGAGCGATTCGAACGCCCGACCTTCTGATTCGTAGTCAGATGCTCTATCCAGCTGAGCCAAGGGTGCGCATAGTGTCCTCAGAATTTAGGAGTAGCCATGCGCTTTGTCAAGAAAGTGACCTAAAGTTTCGAAAAAACCATCTTTATATTCTTCTTTCTAAACTCAATTGCTGCGAGCAGCTCCTCAGCTACTTCCCTAGAAAGCCTACCACTCTTTAGCTCAAGCTTTATAAGCTCCTCAGATCTATTAAAAAGGCCTTCCTTGTTGAGCTCCTCAACGAGGAAACCAAAGAGCTTCGTGGCGCGCCTTCTATCTTCTTTAGCAATTTCCCGTTGTTCTTTTAAAGAGTCTTCTAAAAAACTCTCATCAAGCTGAAGGATTTTCTCTTTTCTCAAAATAGAATAAGCAACGATCCTCTTCTCTAAGTCCTTTCCTAAATAATTATCTATTGTGCCGCCATAGAGTCTCTTGAGAATGGAACATGGCAGGTGAGCCCTGGCCGACTCTGGCTTTTGGCCCTTTATACAAGATAGATTTCTAATATAGTCAAAAGCACCATCCTTGTGAGAGTTAAGGTCTCCTCTATTGATGAGGCGAGAATAATAGGGACTTAAAAACTGGCTTGATGTTGCTCTATTACCCAAGAAGAATTCCTTGTAAGCTTTATAAGAGAGCAATGGAGCAAAAACAGAGTGCTCGAAAGTCTGATTAGTCGCAATTATAGTATCTATTTCACGATGATTATAAACACTAAGATACTTAAGTTGCTCGGTTTTATCAAAAGTCATCGTCTGCAGCGCTGACATAAAAGCTTTTTCGTTATCACGACTTTTGATAACGGCGGAGTCAATATCATCAGTTGCTAAAAGTACGATGTCTCCTACGAGAGTATGGTAGAGATTAATATGCTTAAAGTTTTTTCTTAGATTTTTAATGATGGTTACGAAAATTTCGTCACTTAGTGAATAGGTATGAAGCCATTGAACGAAGACCCCCTCAGGAGCCATTGTTTTCTTTGCTACTGAGTAAAAATAGCTTGTATAGAGATTCTCAACACCCCATACCCACGGGTTACTTGGCTCGCTTAAAATGATCTCGTAGTCTTTCTTCTTCTCAGATTTAAAAAACTGAAAAGCATCTAGGTTGAAAATCTTCACCTTATCATGCTTATGAAAACCATAATTTTCCGGCTCTAAAAATTTAATTGAATTTAAAATTGAGTTTGAAATTTCTAAAACATCGATAGAGTCAACGCGAGGAAGTGTCGTCAAAACACCCGGTGAAATACCCGTTCCGATCCCGACCACAGCAACGTCAAGTTTCTCTCCCTTAACTTTTGAGTAGGGCAGCATTGCCGCTAGCATTGTTGTTCCGTAGTCAGCCAGGGTATCACCGTCAGATTTACCATTGACCAAAACCGCCTTACTCCCATCTTGCACAAAGGACTTAACGGTAACGGTAGTATTGGGGCCGTCTTCAAAGAAAACAATACCCCTGTTGGACTTTTCGTTTGCGACCTTAAAGATGTTCTTAAAGTGAATTTTCTCTGGTTTCTTTAAGCGAAAGAGCGCCTTCTCATGGAACCTTCGAGGAAAGGGGAGCGTAAAAACAAACGCCAAGACAATGGCAAGAACGGTTAGACTCTTGTAGCTTTTCGCTTTAATAAGAAAGTAAGAAAAGGTAACGAAAAGGAGTGCCAGACAAAACCTATATATTCCTTCAATCTGAAAAACATAAAAAAGCATATAACCGAGAACTACAGCCCCCAGAAAAGTACCTATCGTATTTAAAAAATAGATGACTCCACACTTAAAACTATAATCATCTGAGTTTTTATTCACCATCGAAAAAGCGTAAGGTAGAATCCTTCCTAGATAGAATACCCCTGGCATTAGCAATACAAGAAAAATAATATAAACCAATCCGTGAAAGAGGTAGTAAACGTACTCATGAGAAATAAAGAGAACTCTCAAATTAGAGATTAAAAGAGGAAGATAGGGTACGGCAAAAAAGGGAAGCGTAATAAACACAGCTGTCTTTACCAAGAGGTTTCTAAAATCTCTGGGAGACAACTTTCTTAGGCTTAATGAACCAAGTCCTATTCCAAGTATAAAGATAGAAAGGACTAAACCGAATACGAAGTACCCACTACCAATAGTGAGACCTGTTATCCTAATCCATAACATTTCAAGACAGATCGATACGGCACCAACGACTAGTGATAAGGCATAAATAGCGGGAGTCGAGTAGTTATTCTCTACTATTACGATCGAATCCTTTTCGTTTACTTCACCCTTTAAGTTATTTCCAATATACACAAGAGCAACCAAAACGTTTACGAAACCTAAATTAATTAAGGTTAAGTTAAAACCAAATTGATTTATTAAGTAGCCGGCAGTCACTATTACGCCTAAAAAGGCACCTAAAGTATTTAATCCATAAATGAAAGAGTGAACGGAGTTAATATCATCATGCTTCTCAGGAAGAACGGCGGTCATAATAGGAATCGTCGCCCCCATTAACATTGTTGGAAAAATCAAAATTAGAAACGTCAAAAAAATGTGAAGTGCCAAATTGTTGTATTGAGCAATAGAAGAATTAAAAACAAGATTAAACAAAGAAGGGAACAAGATAGCATATGCTCCTGTTGCTAATTCGATAAAACCATAGTTTTTTAAGAGTTGCTTTCTATTTTTAATCGTTTCGCTATAACGACCAAAAACAAAATAACCAAGCGCGAGACCTAAAAGAAATATAGCGACGATGATAGTCGTGGATCTAGCTTCGCTTCCTACCAGAACTGATAGGTATTTTTGCCAAACAGTTTGATAGCCAAGTGAGCATAGCCCCGTCACGAAAATGGCCAAGTAGAGCATGAAACGTCTTAAGTTAAGTGTCATAAAAATCCTTTACTCAATCATTCTACTCGATTGGGAAAAATTGTTAAGGATTTTTGCTTACTTAAAACATCATAGATTTTCGGATATGACTTTTGGCCACTAAAGAGCTTCTAATTCAAACTTCAAGTTTGCGTCTATAAAATCTAAATTTAAATTTAATTGTTCTCTATCCGGGGACCAGAATAAAATATGACCAACCTCATTACTCGTATTTTCATGCTCAAGAATTATGTCTCCGAGCTCCCGGCGAAGAGAAAACTCAAATATTCCTTTAACCTTATTCTTAATCTTATCCACACCCTCGATTGAAAGGATCTTTCCGGCTCCGGGGTGAATCATATAGACGGCGGCGCAGCCTTGCTCCTTAAACTCTAAATCAGCCGGACCATTTTCACAGCTTAAGTTAACGTATAGCTCCCAAGTGTCAAAACCATAGACCCTCTTTATAAGGTCCATGTAATATCCACCGGGGGGTCTTATCGCGATTTCACCAAATACAGGACCGTCTTTGGTTAAGTAAAATTCAGCATGGGTCATACCTCTATCGACTCCGAATTTCTCAATGATCTCATCATTAATTTTTAAAATTTGTGCTCTCAAGTCCTTATCTACATCTGCCGGAACAACAGACTTTCGCCACTGATGAAGATAGCCAGTGATATTATGAAAGATAGGCTTTCCCTCTTGAACGAAAGTCTCAACACTTACTTCAGACCCTTCAACGAAAGCCTCCGCCAATAATCCGAGAGACATGTATTTATCAACATCCAAAAGGTTTCTCGCTATTTTGACGTCCTGAGCACCAGACTCGTCAACGGGCTTTATCACAAGAGGTAATCCGAGAAAATCAACTAGAGATTGCGCCGAAGTATCACTCTTAATTATTCTGTATTTTGTTATTGGAATCCCGCAATCTGAAGCGAAATCCTTCATCACTAACTTGTCGTGAAAGCGCTCGACCACATTGACGGCCAGTCTTTTAATACCCAATTGCTCCCTTACGAGCGCCCCAATAATAACGGTTTCTTCCGTGTTAGCGATGACCCTCTCGATGGCGAACTTTTGTAACTCTTCTTTAGCTTTTTCGCTCAGCTTTGTGACATTCTCCAAATAAGGCTGTTCGATCCAGCCCTGGAGGCCCTTTTTTCTGTTCTCACTTATCTCACCATCAGCCCAAAGGACAACCTTGTGACCTAAGGAAATTACGGCTCTATAGCACTGTCTTCTTACGCCAATAACTAGAATACATTTTGTCATTTTGATAACCTTAGTGAGTTCATACTTATTTCTCTTCTAAAAGAGTAAGTACGAGTAATGGAGCGTCCCTTTTAGATAAGAAACGAGATACTGTCGACCTCTAAGCCTTATCCTATAGTAAAAAGAGTATTCTCAAAGGTAAAAAGACGGTAGCATCAAGCGTGAAAAAAATTAATCTAGAAGATATTGTTCAGGTCTGTATCGGGTCAGCAATGCTGGCTATACCAGTGGCCTTTACAGAGGAGGCATGGAAGCTGAGTAACTCCCTGCCTCAATTCAATATTACTTTAATATTTATAACCTCAATTTTTTTAAACGCATGCTTCATATACTATGGGATCTACGAGGGTAGCATAAAGAATAAGGTCCTGCGTTTTATCTCAAGAATAACAATCAACTATCTTCTAACGCTATTAACTGTCAGCTACATTTTATTTCTACTCGGAATTCTTCCTGCTATTTTCGAGTTTAAGCTTTGGCTTCCTAGAGTGATTCTTATATCTTTTCCGGCTTCATTAAGTGGGGCTCTTGTTGATAGTTTCGATAAAGAATAAAACCTACCTTCCACCAGAAACAAAAAGTTTATTCACAACCTTTTTAACTGTCAGTGTTTGAAGTAAGTACTTTTCCACTAAAGACTTATCGGCCTTAATTTTCACCGTACCAGAGACCTCGGCGATTTCGCCATGAATCGTAATTGCTATGTGCTTCACTCCGTTAAATAAGTTTCCAATTTTACTTTCCAGCTCCTTTGCCTTCTTAACATTTTTGGACATGACCGCGGTACTATATTTAATATTACGAATAACCTCTTGAACCCCCGGCTGCCTCATTGCAAAATCTTCAATATCAAGAACATCTGCGTGATGTGCAGTTGCACCAACTAAAGTCACGACTCGGTTTTTTGCCTTAATTGAGATTGATCTTTTTTTGTCACCTAAAATATGTCCAATATACATCTTAATCTTTCTTTCGAGCTCTCTATCAGTAGCCTTTTGAGTATTCTTTATCTTCACCCTTCTAACTATCGCCTTCTTGATACCAAGAACTTTCCCTACGTCACTCTCGAGTAACTTTTTGTCTTGGAGAGACTGAACACTCCCTTCAAGAAAGGCGAACCCCTCTATAACCTTCACCTTTATGCTTTTATAACTCCCACTAAGAAGAAGGTGAGACTTTACAGTTTTTAAAAGCTTCTCATCTTTTTTATTCTTTCCAATAGCTCTAGAGCTGGGCTCAACAGCTTCAATTATTAAGTCCTGTAAAATTTTTGCTTCTGTTGGCCAATTTATGACTCCTTGTAGCCCTTGCTCGTAGAGAGACGTATAGAAGCTCGAAGGCCTGATCACCCTAGAGAGATAAAATATTGGTAATAAGTGATACTCAGTAAGCAGTGATTTAAGATACTTTTTGGCTTTTGATCCAACCTTTTTCTCATCTACGACTACGGCGATTGTCCTAGTGTTTACAAACTCGTCTATTTCGTCGGGGTTGGCAAAGCGAATCTCCAAGCTAAATGTTTTTTCCATTTGTCCAACATGCCGCTTTATTTCCTTATCACCAACAATAACTATATTTGTCATTTTTGATGGATAGAGGTTGAGCATTTTTTTAATTGGCTTCTTTTTTATCTTTTTTCTTCTAGAAACTCTCACATTCATGATCAATCCTTTTATTTAAAGCACTACTAACTGTACCCTGATCCGCAAATCTTCTGATGAGCAAGGTAGAGTTGCAATCTCAGTGTAATATAATTGCTGGACTTTATTAACTGTCAAAAAAACTCGGTCATTATAGATTCTATTTAGAGATTATTTTCTTTCTGTATTCTGTTAAACTACCTCCATCTAAAAAAAGGAGATATTTATGAAGGTTTTATTACTATTAGCAACTATGTTTGGTTTAAGTTTCTCAAGCTTGGCATCTGATGGAAGTTCAGGATGTGGTCCCGGTTGGTACGTTCTTCAGGAAAACTCTCTTGTCTCATCCTCACTGAGGGCCACGACAAACGGATTCCTTTTTCCAGTAACTACGATTGGAATGACTATTGGTTCTTCAAATTGTACGAGACATAAGATAGTTCTCAAAGAAAAAGAGAGCCTACACTTTGTCTCACAAAATTATTTTGAATTTAGAAGCGACTCAGCCAAGGGGCGTGGAGCTTACCTAAGTGCTTTAGCTGAAACAATAGGCTGTAAGAAGTCGTCAGAGGCCGTGTTCAATTCATCAATGAAGAAAAACTATAAAAAAGTATTCGGCCATAAGCACTCTCAACCAGAAAAAGTTTTGGAAGAAGTATATAAGATTATTCTCAGAGACTCTGAGCTTGTCCAGTCTTGTTCTTTAAGCTAACACTACTACTGCTAGTCACAGTCAGCTCCATCCTTGGAGCTGACTTACCTTCCGAGGAGGAGATTACAAGCTTTGCAACCTCCTCCACTTGGCTGAAGCTATATGTCTATAGGAAACAATCATTTGGCTCCGGCTATAACAGTAAGGCTTCAGAAGACCTCTTCTTTTTTCACCAAGAGGGAAGAACTGATCCCCGTAAAGAACTCACACAAGCACTAAAAGCCTTCCAAACTAATACTCAATCTTTTGGTCAGAGGAAAAGCAAAGCCGCATGCGCCTTTCCTGCAAGGTACTCTAGAATTAAAGAAAGATGGCCTGATTTATTTCCAGATAAAATCAATTGCCCTGAGCTTGAGAGCTGGCTAAGTCGCCTCAATACTTCAAAGATTCATTTTGTTTATGTTGGATCTTATCCTAATAACCCAGCTTCCATGTTCGGCCACACACTCATCCGACTTAAAAATGAGTCGAAGAGTGACCTTCTTGACTATACCCTAGGCTTTAGGGCTAACGTTGATCCCAATGACAACCCCATTACCTACACGGCAAACGGACTAATGGGGGGTTACCATGGGTACTACCACATTAAGCCATACTATCTAAATCTAGGCCTATACAACAACTCTGAAAGTAGAGGCCTTTGGGAATACGAGCTCGATTTATCTGAGAAGGAAGTTGAGTTTTTTCTAAAACATGTATGGGAGGTCAGTTTTAACACCGGTTTTCCCTACTACTTTATGGATGAAAACTGTTCCTTCTACCTTTTAACGCTCTTGGAAGCGACGAGACCATCTCTAGAACTTACAAGCAAACAGAGAAGTCTCGTATATCCAATTGAAACCCTAAAGGATGCTTTTTACAACTTAAGCAAAGAGAAAAGCAACCTTACTTACAGGGCTTCCATCAATGAGAAGTTCTATAAAAAAGTCAACGACATGAGCATTCTAGAGCAGCAAAAGGTTTTTGATTTTATTGGTGGTCGAAACAAAGTCCTTCCGAGCGACATAAGAGTATGATCTTCCCCCAGTTTAACGGACACTCTTTTAAGAGCAAGACTTCTATGATAGGAGTGTGTCATGAAAAAAGATAAGAAAAAAAGACCCAAAAAGTTTTATTCCCCAGAGTTCAAGGTACAGGCCA